>LKMJ01000771.1_pt1 | contig 26256 bp, 33 predicted proteins | sample 643391 | NCBI WGS metagenome assembly LKMJ01 (sample SAMN04112250, study PRJNA286221) | soda lake metagenome | biome: soda lake; feature: Kulunda Steppe; material: water; isolation source: sample PL-Br10 brine of Picturesque Lake | place: Russia: Kulunda steppe | collected 2010-07 | reverse complement strand
GCAAGGCATGTGGAATATAAGGGGCCTCCATAGAAAAGGATTGGCAGAAAGGGAAGAAAAGGAAAGAGTACTTTCTTCTGAGAGAGCACACAAACAAGTCTTGACAGTGAAAAAGAACATGCACCTTATTTTGAACAGCAGCACAGGGACACTTGTCACAGTGGCCATTTCCACCGCGCCAGATGGAGGATTCCACTGCTTGAGTATGAGCTCGCAAGCGAAACCTGCTCACATTCCTCATAAAATGCTTAGGGAGATCAAGGTGCAGATAGCGAGGAGGCATCAGGGGGGCACCCCCATTCCGCACCCGTGTGCGTGAATCCTATGCTGGATACCATCAAATCAGATTTCGACCTAAAGATTGCCCAAAGACCGTCTTTAGAACTCCCTTTTGCCATTACGAGTTCAAGGTGCTTCCGTTTGGTTTGGCAAATGCCCCTTAGGCTGCCACTTTTCAGGGGCTGCGGCCCCAACCAGAGATTTTTGCTGAGGCATATATGGATGATATCATTGTCCGCCCTGAAGATGCCCAGCAACATGAAGACCATCTGCAGCATTGTTTGAATTGCTGCGCCAACATAGAATTTTGACAAGCTCCCAAAATGCACATTGACCTGCCAGTGGAGTTCATTACTTGGGGCATGTTGTTGGCAGACACAGACGTAAAGTAGCCCCAACTAAATCTCAGACAGTTGCAGGGTGGCCAACAACAACAGATGTGCACGAACTGTGCCAATTCCTTGGCCTGACAAATTATTTCAGACACATCATTATGCAGACATGGCTGCGCCACTGCAACTACTAACAAATGAAGGCCAGTTTTTCATTTGAGCATTTCACAAGTTCAAAGCGGCACTGTGCTGCACCATCAACAAGAATATGGCACTGAAGCTTCCCAAAACGGCCTTAGATTGACTTACCTTCCAAATCTCCTACCCGCGCTAAAATCCCACATGCACTCGAACCATAAACTGGGTTATACCAACTCAAAAATAGGGTACTACTCTTACTACCAGAGTCTGCTTCCACACATCTGCAAAAGCATTAGCAACACTTTTTGGAGCGTGTCCAAACTTTCTCTCCAAATGAAGCGCAATATCTTCCACTGCCGCACGGGCACCCTTCTTAATCAGAAACATGCTGTACCCTTTAAAATGTTCACCAGCCTTCAGTATCCATTCTGTCAGCAAGCAGATAGTGTAAGGGTATTAACATTGCAACAGGAGGTTGCGATTGCTAACCGGTGCCAGCCGTGAGGGGCCAAAAGGGTTGGGGTGCAAGGCCCCCCGCTCCTTCAATGGAGTAGGAAGGTGCCAAAGTGGCATCCACCACCGGAATTGGTCAGACCCTTTTGGCCAGGTCTGTCAGACCGTTACAGATAGTGCTCTCCATATTCTCTCAGGGTGTTGATATAAAATCACCTTGGGTATGATCACTGAACGCCATGATGTTGCCTGCAGGCTCATCATGAAAGCCATCATCAAAGGCTTTCTGGCAGGTTGTTTGGTTCAATTGAATGCTGGCAGCACTAACCGTTCGACCCAACAAGACCTTCAAATTACTGAGCATGCTAGTAACACTGTTATTGGGTATACTCCTGTCAGGAGTATACCCAGCTGGCGTTTTGGTGCTTGTTTATCTGCTAGAGATATTCTCACCTCTTGTCACCCTGATGCCATTCTGGTCACCTCTTACCAACTTATAAAACCAAATCACCAACCACTCCTCATTTGCACCAGGTGTCACACCCAAGACAACCCAGCAGAGATGTACGCAGAGTTCACAAGCTCAATATTATTATGAGGAAGATACACTGTGGCACCTCGTTGAAATTACTGTGAAGAGACACAGCCTGGACACCAATTAGAGGCCTCAGAAAAAACAGCACGAGGTTCTTTTTAAGCGCTTGATGACCAAGAAAGTCATCCTTCACACCATTATTCTTGGTGTGGTAAATTCCTAACACACTTTGAATCACCTTAAAGAGCTCAGCCTTGGTACAAAAAAGCCCATAAGACTGCCATTAAGCTACATGCTCTATGCACACATAACTGACATCTGCCAGATGCGCTCTTGAAAAATCCAGTTGCTCTCAAGGTCTTGGTCTGGAGCAGGAGGCGACTTTTTGCCCTCCAGATCCTTACTAGTTATCCCTTCTCCCTGGCCAGGAGGGTTGACCCTCTTACGTTATAAGTGACACGTCACTCCTGGGCACAGGTGCAGTGCCGATGCAAGACGGTAGACCCTCATTAGGGTTTAACTTAAACTTTTTAACCCCACTTCCACCACCAAACAGTCAGACAGACAGAGATACAATGCTGTCCTTGATGACATGCTGAGACAGTATGTGGGCGCAGATCAGACCAGTTGAGACGACCGCAGATGAATTTGCAGTCAAAAAACTTTGAAAGGCCCCTCTAGGCTCTGTAACTCAGGTATCAATTTGAATATCTGCAACCCAGCTGACTGACAGACTAACCCTTATATAAACACAGGCCTGGCAGGCTTCACCTCAGCTGCATTTCAGAAAATTTTTGTGGAAAATTTCATTACATAACTCCAGATATGATTCCTGATACAATTTTAACCATGCTAGACATCTTATTGGCAGACACAACCTTACATCATTTCAGAACTTGCTCACTGAAATCTCTGGTTTGGGTCTACGATTCAGTAGGCTCACTAAGATTTTAATGACATTGATGATTAGGGTTAATTTAAATTGTATTACAAAATAAAGCTTAGAGGTCTAGACATAATTATGACTTAGTCGGCAAATACATGCCAAAGGACAACCAAATACAGGCAGCGGCAAATATCATGGTGCACAAATTGACAACAATGCAGCACAATGCTCCAGTACAAAGCAACACATCAAAGGAAGTGCTTACAGCTAAATGACCATGTTGGACTTTTCAGACTAAATAAGCTGAGCTTAAAGCTCATGCGTGACGTCAGGCTATGTCTGTCATATTTGCATAAAAAAACAAGTTTATAGCACCCCTACCGGGCTGGATATGCATGAAGAAAATGAAGCCCGCCCGCGCACAAAAGCATAGATGGAGAACAGCCTATGTGCCATGAAGATATAAAAAAATGCGAACCACAAATACTCACAATATCACTGCGCATCAAATACTTATACCAAGACTTGCAACTCTTTGTGCCCAACACACTCTTCAATTACTCAAGCTCTGTCGCCGTCTTTGACCTTTGCCGCCAAATTGGATTCGTGGATGTACAGAGCTGCACAAGAAAACAGGCAAGCATATCAAACAACTTTTGAGTGGGCCAAACAGAAGAAGGAATTTGGCACACACACCTGCATGAATCTCAGTGCAGAGTGGGATGCACTGAGGTGAATAACATAAATTTACAACAAACGGATAGTTGTTATACAAAGTGATAAATGTGAAAGACTTTCTCATGTAACGTTATACACTGACCCCTGCACATGACCTACACAAGTACATAATGTGTTTAGCACAATGAGCATCTGTGCCTGCTCATGCCAATTAATACTGTGTCTGTCCAAAATCTTCACCACGCCCGTCTTGCTTGGCCTTGCAAATGCGATGAAGCCTAGCTGCAGAATGAAATGAGGCACTGTCTTACAAGTTTCACTCAAACATGCCTTTGCCCTTGCCAGGCTTGTGTGGGGAGCGTACCCAGGCCTGGAACCTTAACAACCTGGAATGAGCCATACATGCGCGCTTCCAGGGCTGACCAGGGTAAGCCATACATGCGCGCACTCCCAGGGCTGACCAGGGTAAGCCATACATGCGCGCACTTCCAGGGCTGACCAGGGTAAGCCATACATGCGCGCACTTCCAGGGCTGACCAGGGTAAGCCATACATGGGCGCGCTTCTAGGGCTGACCAGGGTAAGAGACCCTTGAGGCGCAGCGTGCCTGTGAGCCTCACCTGTCTCCTTTTGGGAAATGGGGTTGTTGTACTCATTCATCTTCATGTCTTCCATGCGTTGGAAGGAGCCATGGCTCTGCTGGACACAGTCTGGCAGGGCGGACCCGCCCTTCATTGTTTTCAGTGCCACAACAGACACCGCCATTACACTGGCCATGGCCACGCACGCGATCACGAGCCCAGCGATCGCAAGCTTGCGCGCCTCATCACTTACGTTGCTGCTGCTGCTTTGCCTCTGCGCACAGATGGAGCACCATAGCAGCCACCGCAAAGTGAGCACAGCCACCGCAGAGTGAGCAAAGCAAAGACCAAGCGGATGAGGATACACGCTTTGCAGGATGCACTCCCTTTCTACTCGATAAACAATAGGCAGCTGCAACCATGGCAGCCAGAATGCCTTGAACAAGCGCCCATCAGCATTAGAGCCTGTTCCAAGAGCATGCGGCGCGCATTCACTAGCAATTCATTCAATAAAGTCTCAATCCGCGCACACGCACCTCAGGCTCTAGTGCCACGGCTTGCGCCCCGGCATTACTCGCGCCGTAGCGCCTGCCGCCAACCGCAAAGGAGCCGCTGGACTCAATCTCCTGGGTCACACGCTGACTGTTGCTCAACGACGAGCCTGTCGCACGCGTCTCAATGTCCACCGTGGAGGCAAGCAGCGCACGCCTGCGTCCGCCATCGACACGCGACACGCCCACCACGGTCACGCGGATGGAGCTGCAGCTGCTACCGCCATCCCGGGTACACTGCGCCCTCAGCCTCCGGGTCAGCTCCTCCTCAACTCCGCGCTTCCAGGCCTCAAAGCGCTGGCGCGCGGCAGCGTCGGCAGACGCACCCATGCCCTCTGCGCGGGTATAGCCAGGAGTGGTGTGGGCGGCTTTGGTACGCCAGCTAGGAGCGCACCAAATGCAGTGCGCATGCATGCATGCACAGGCAAGAGTGAGCCCGTGTTTGTCTGAACGCCCAAGCGTAGTTGGTGTGTCACGTGTACGTTTGTGTGTATGTGTCTTCACATGTGTTTGCGCGTGCGCTTAAACCTGAGACTAAAATCCATCAGTACCCATGCGCGGTAGGCTGTTCAATTCTTTAAGCTTGTTTGCTCTGCCTCTCACCATCTGGCTTGGCTGGTTTGCTCAAGAGATGTATAAAGAGAAGCCTCTGTAACACGGCCCCTGATTTTCTGCCCCAAGGTTGCTCCCCCTCGCCCCTCGTTACGGGCATCTTGCCTACCTCTGTGCATGTGAGGACAAACGCACATGAACACGTCACTTACCCAGCACCTCATCATCCACGTCAGACAGGCGCATGCTGATGCTGCTGCCGCTGATGCTGCCACTTGTCCTATGCATGTCTGCACGCATCGCCTCCAACTCGCTATTTGCTGCAGCCAAGCTGGACTCCAGCTGTGCCATCTTGTCATTGGCGGCGTTCATAGCGCTCCGCATTGACTCCAGCTCCTGCACAGCCTGCTCGCTCCTGGTCCCCATCTCATGCATCTGTAACAAGGCCGGATCAGATTTGACTTGGCAGTGAGGTGAGAGCTGCATGGCTCGGTAAGACGTCAAGGCTTGCATATTATCAGCAGCCAATCATTCTGCTGTAGCTCTTTGGTAAAAGCAAGATGCAGCATCACCCCCACAAGGCAACTCGTCAGGTGCACATGCACAATCTGCTGGTACGTCCTCCACCCAGAACTAAACCCACAAATGTGCCTGCCAGTACGCGAGAGGCAAAAGATGCCAAGACTGAAATGCACCTTACACCATCCCACCCAGCTGTGGTTCTTGCGGCGCATAAGTTGATAAATTGCAACCATTGCCTAGGCTATGATGCACACCCCACATGCAACCTGCGCCAGACATCACCCACCTGCGCGCGCGTTGCCTCAACCAGCCCCATGGATGGCTTGCGCTGACGCACGGTGCCGATGGTGCGCTTCTGCTCAGCCATGGGCACGAACACCATCTTGGGGGAGGAGCCCGGGATGTCGCCAAAGGACTGGCGCTCTGCGAGAGACAGCTGCTGCCCCCCGGGCTGTGGCCTCTCCACCAGCCGTGCAGACTGCAAGGGCAGCACGCCCCGGCCCATGTCGATCAGGTGCACGCCCTCCCATGCCTGGGCAGACACAGCCGCCACCATGCGGCCGTTGCTAGTGACGCCTGCTGCCAGATGGCGCTGCGCACCGTGTGCGCTGACTATGGCAGTGGAATCACCCTCCTTGTCCGTGTCGGGGTGCCCTGGCAGGTCGATGACGCGGGTGCTGAAGTCCTCCTTGTGCATGTCCACCAGGAGCACCTGCATTCCATGCATCCCATGCCTTGTGCATGTCCACCAGGAGCACCTGCATTCCATGCCTTGTGCATGTCCACCAGGAGCACCTGCATTCCATGCCTTGTGCATGTCCACCAGGAGCACCTGTATTCCATGTACCCACCCGCAATGGGTGAATGCGTGTGAAATCAAAGGTATGCGTGCCCATGAATGTGCGTTAATGCAAATTCGAAGTGTGCAGTCATGCACGTGTTTGGATGTGTTTGTGTGTGTTTGCATGTTAGTGTGCAGAGTTCTGCAAGCCAAAGGCAGTCACAATGTCAGGTGTTTCCTCATAACAAGAAACAAGCCTGCCTGTACAATTGCTTCATGGCTTGCTCTGAGCGGACGAACTGGCTGGACTGGGTGCTGCTCGCCTGACATTTGACATGGACTGTCTTGACATGGACAGCCTTGCTTGCCATCTGTGACTCATGTCGCTCAGGATCAATGGTCAAACACCCTGTGGCGTCTTATGGATGGCCCCCCTATCTCAACAACTCCCTCATGCACCGTGCCCACCTTGTTCTGCGTCAAGGAGGTGACAACAGCCACATGCACGCCGTCCTTCTGGACAAACGCAAGCTGGCTGAAGCCCTGGATGTCATCGTTGACATCGCCCTGAGGATGCTTCTCAGACGGTTCACCTTGGGACTGGGCCTGCAGACACACATCCCAGCTTGCAAACACGTGAGAACAGTGTGTATCTCCTATAGGCAGTGCCTGCTAGGGCAGGGAGCACAGCCTAGGGCTAAGGGATAGGACAACCCTGTGCAAGCACCCTCCAGACGGCGGCACAGTCCACTTTTGGTGCTGAATTCCCAGGATCCTGGGTGTTCAGATTAGAGACCATGGGCTCAGATCAGAGACCAGATGTCTATGTTTGTTGAGACAATGCTTGCTGGGTTCAGATCAGAGACCATATGTCTATGTTTGTTGAGACAATGCTTGCTGGGTTCAGATCAGAGACCAGATGTCTATGTTTGTTGAGACAATGCTTGCTGGGTTCAGATTAGAGACCATGTCTACGTGTGTTGAGACAATGCTTGCTGGGTTCAGATCAGAGACCATATGTCTACGTGTGTTGAGACAATGCTTGCTGGGTTCAGATCAGAGACCATATGTCTATGTGTGTTGAGACAATGCTTGCTGGGTTCAGATCAGAGACCATATGTCTATGTATGTTGAGACAATGCTTACTTACCTCATAGATGTGGAGCTTGTGGTCAATGTTGTCCACGATGACAATGTATTCACCATCATCGGTGGCATGGGGCTCACCAGCAAAGTCCAGAGTTTGCACGACCTGATGGGGAAAGAGGGCCAACACAGGGGGCTTTGTGTGTATGGTTGATATGGGAGAGTGCGCATCACAAGATTGGGTTCTCACTTGACGAGGGATTCCATTGACAAGAGCAACTTGCAGCATCAGCTGGCTGCAAAGGACGATGGTCCCTGCTTCAAGAAACCAGAACAACAACACCGAGTGCACAACTAAGTGGCAGCAAACGTCCAAGCCCATCTTCCATGACTCTGCCAGATTCAGGTCAGCCTCTACAGAGAATCTTGCAATGGTGGAAAATACACACACAGTGGAGCACAGCAGGGTACTACCCCCAAGCTTTCTCTCCGCCTTGCCTCCCTCGAGTCGCACCTGATCCGTGTCCAGGTCCACCTCCACGATGAACTTGCCATGGTTTGAGCTCAAATAGTCCTTGGCATTGCAGGCCACATAGCCGTGGCGGTTGTGCACGGAGATGGCCATGGACGTGGCGTTGTCGCAGGAGTGTGCCGCTGCCTCCAGCTTCACATGCACAGACTCCCTGGTGTCCTTGTTGATCTTGATGTAGCCGGGGTCGGCGTAGTTGATGGAGAACGCATGGCTGGGGAAGGCGTGGGAGGTGAAGATGTCCCCATGGATGTGGGCAGCAGGTGCGAACACGGCATCCAGCAGCGGATTCCTCAGGCCCCAGTTGCTGGTGCTGAGCACGTCAACGATGCCGCTGGGGCTCTCCGGCGAATCCTCCGACGGGCGGCCCCTGTAAGGCAGCCCAAAAAGTGGGAAGGCGTGCATGCTGATCCTCAAGGAAGAGGAGGCATCAGATCTACACTTCACCAAGCCAAGTGGCATGCCGAGCAGGGAGCAGGGGACAACCTCCATGATGCACAAGATGCATACAAGAACTTGTAGGAGACTTATGCCACAGGGAACCCCAAACATGTTTGTGACTTGCACTGCACCTACTGCAATGCTTTTGACGCACAGAAGTATCCATGTCTGCAGAAGAGCTGCAGGTGCGCTGTGCAATGCTGCCCCCTGGAACGGTGCACCTGACAGTCGTGCACACAGAGCTGACATGACAAGCCAGTACTTTCTCTGAGCGGCAGATCCTCACAGATTTCAATGCAAATGGCACACGTGCCCACCAGCAGTGCACGTAGATCTCGTTCCTCCAGGGCGCCAAGTCCAGACGGAAGGGGCGGGTGCAGGTGGGCACATGCGCCACCAGACCACCCGTGTGTACGTCAAAGGCCAGCACCTCGCCTGCGCAGGGGGTGCTTAAGGATTTGTGTGTGATGCGCTGCAACCAAAGGGGTGTGGAGCTGTGGTGTGGCCCCTCTTTCGGGCCCTCTTTCAGGCATTGATTGACAGTCAAGGCACAGTCACACCCATCGACAACCTGTTCAGATTCTTACAGACAAGCTGCATGCCTCGGCGATGCACTGCCTTCATGACCACAATGCATGCAAGCAACGAGCTTCTTATCACAAGGCCGCTCAAAAACCATGCCACCAAAAGAGGATGATGCAAACTAGGGGTGTCCTAAGCAAAGGAGCACGGCCATTCAAGTAAGCAACATTGACACCATTACAACATTGACAACATTGACAACATTGATAGCAATACCATCATAACCTTAACCTATCTGGCCCAGCACTCACTGTTGCCGAGGTTGGGCACTACCACAAAGCTCTCGCCATCCGTCATTGGGTACCCCCAGCTGCAGCCCCGGCCAGTGCTGCCGCACAGTTCTGCTTGAGACACCTGGTGTTGCACACTGCCGTCCACTGCATCAAGGATGTGGAGGCCGTCTGTAGCAAACACCTGCATATGTGCGCATTTGTGCAGAAGGCCATGTTCTGTTGCGTTTCCAAAGACAAGGGGATAAGGAATGCTGGAGGGGGGTGTGGGGAGGTGTTGGCTTGCAGATCAGAACAGGCAAAAAGCCAAGTGCTGTTGACAGCCAGGTCCTCAAGCTCTGCTTATCAAAGACAGGCAAAAGCATGTCGTACTGCGAACAAAGAAGCGTGCTAGGCCCAAAGATGTTGGGCATGCAGCGCACACAAGACAAAACAAGCCTCACACCCAGCTCCCTACCCTGCCTTCCCTGTGCGCACGCATGCCTTGCCCTCCCTAGGTTGAAGATTCAACGCTGGCACTCACCCAGAAACTCTCCGACAGGTCCGCACCAAACAGGCCTGCCCGCAGTTGCTGGACCTGCAGGGACAGCTGGTTGAGCAGCGCTGCAGAGGCCACAGCGGGCGTGTTGACAGCAACAATGGCATCCTCGTCAATCCTGGGCTTGAACACCATTTTGGGGAGGGAGCCCTCCACGCCTTCTGCGTTGAACTCCGCCCGGAACTCGATGTCCTCAATATCGACGCTGGCGCCAGCGCCCAAGTCAAAGATGTGTACCAGGTCCAGACCTTGCGCTGATACGGCGGCCAGCATATGGCCCTTTGCAGTGACGCCTGTTGCCAGTGCACGCTGCCCGCCATGCGCGTCAGGGCTTGCGGTGGACCCTCCTTCCTGCTCGTGATCGGACGGGAAGCCCTGCAGCTCCACTACTCTGGTGCGGAAGTTGTCCTCCATGTCCAAAAACAAGACCTGCATGGAAGGAGCTAGGAGCAATCCCGATCAGAGCTTTCAGATGCTGTTGGCATCAGTCATGGAGTTGGCATGGAGTCACCATTTGGCAGTCTGTGAGCTCGCCTGCTGCAAGGATAGAGGTGCGGCGGGCAAGCATGATTTGGTTGCCTGCCTGATCAAGAAAGAGTCACTTAGCTCACAGCAAACCAGCAGTTTGCTTGCTTCGAGGGAGCTCACCAGAAACCGCGATGGATAGTATGTCTGGTGTGGTGTATGCTGCAGCTTTTTTGTACTGTTATTACAGCTTAGGCAGCTGTCTTTGCATGAAACATCAATCAGGGCAGGCGCGCTTGTGTGATCAGGCAAGGTGCTCACCTTGTTCTGCCGCACGCTTGTCACGACTGCTATGTGCACATCATCCCCCTTCTGGATGAACTCCAGCTGGCTGAAGCCCTCGATCTCGTCATCCACCTCATCAACAAGCTTGGATTCCTGGCCTTGGCCTGCTGCCTGCATGCCGATCATGTGTTAAGGCTAAGTAGATAGAAACACATAGCTGGACTGAATGGACATTGCTCAAGCCAAGCAGCTGCAGGGGAGCAAGGGACAGCTGGAGGAGCTGCGCCTGCATGTGCAGTTCCACTCAAGCTAGCACAGGTCCTGGAGAATTCAAAAAGACCCGCGCACTGGACTCCCTACCTGATAGATGTGCAGCTTGTGCTTCTGATTGTCCACAATCACAATGAACTTGCCGTCCTTCGTAGCGTATGGTGTGCCAGGAACGTCGAGCCTCTGCACCACCTGCTCAGGGACACGAGGATGACAGGCATGGGTGTTTTAATTGCAAGTCCTGATTAGCATGTATTTGATTGGTAGTCTGATGGAAATCATCTTATGTGTGTGTGCGCACGCGCTTGAGCACTCGTGTGTATTTGCACATGCTCGGAAGTGCACGCTGATGTGTCTGAAGATATGCTGGAATCCTATTTCCCATAAGCCTGGCTGAGCCAGTTGTTGACAACATTGCAGTGCTGGGTTGTCCGTAAGCACTACCTTTGCATCGTCCTCCAGGTCCAGCTCCAGCACAAAAGAGCCAAAGTTGCAGCTCATAAAGCCATGCTTGTTTGCCGCTGAAATCACCAACTTCATGGAGGATGTGCACCCATCTGCCTGTAGGTCAATAAACTCGGACTCCCTGGTGTCCTGCAAGCACAGAAATAGCCATGCATGGAGGTGTGTACGTGTGTGTGTGAGTTGGTAGCAACCCAAGGAATTACTTCCAGCAACTTGCTGTTTCAGAAAGGTTTCTCTGCTACCAGGTGACCCTGATGCACAGGTGATCCTGTGTCCGCACGCTGTCATGTTTGGACTTTGTTCACAGATCATAGCCAGTGTACGCCTTTTGGCTTACTTAAACTTGTAGACTTGAACTTGTAAAGTTACAGGGCAACTCACGTTGAAGCAGGTCAAAGACATCTATCGCGCTCAGCTTTCACGCACCAGTGTGATCCTGTGCACACCATGGTCGGCAAAGTTGACACTCCACGCATGGTCAGGCATCTCCGGGTGCAAGACAATGTCCCCGTGGATGAAGTTTGTGGAGGAGTGCAGCGCATCAACCTGCATGCAGTGTCACCTCGTTGCTTTCAAGGGGCCCACAGGGATAAACGCTTGCAGAGATCGGAAAAATACTCTGATTTTCCATCCGTTGACCCGCTTGCCATCAAGAAGCATGCGTTCAGTCAGAATCTATTTGCTGATCACCACTTGTATTGTCAACCCTGTAGACAACGCTTCACAACATGCAAGCACAGGCAAGCATGCAGACTGGAAATTACTTGACTGAGACAGCAAAGCTACTAGTATGATTGCAGTGTGCTCATTCCATCCTAATGTTGACATGAGAGCGTGAAACGGGCAGCTTGAAACCCACTGACACCCTGGCATTAACTAAACCCGTGCCTGACATGGTTTGCTAATGCCAAGAAGGGCTCTTTTTACAAAGGCTGACTCAATTATCAATCCTGCCCTGTTAATGACACCGGACCATCATGCATTCTAATCCACAACCCATTGATTTCATGTGACGACACAGAAATCACTCATCTCAATCCTATCAGCCCTGGTTATGACGCCAGACCGCATAGGTTTAGCAAGGAAAAGGGCACGCCACGTGTCCAACGCACCAGGGGCAGCTTGACACCCCACGCTTGCATGTTGATGACGTCAATGATGCCCTCATCAGACTCATGCGGCTGATCAGGGCGCTGCCTGCGGATGTGGGAGCCACCAGGCAGTGTGCTTAGGGCTGTGGGGCCACGCAAGAGCTCAAGACGCTGGAAAGAATGTGCTGCAATTAACGTGTTTTCATATCATCTCATGTGACTAATCCTAGGATTGCAGCACGTCCTTTTAATGATTTGTGGTTAACCAGTTATGCCCTTTATATGAGGTGAACATTGAAGACAGCCAGGAACAGCTGCAATTGAGAGCTGAATAACAAGGCTCAACGTCTGAAAAGCAGGAGGCCTCACCAGCAGTGCACATAAATTTCGCTGCGCCACGGTGCCACATCCATGCGGAATGGGAAGCTGCACGTCTTCACCCTAGCGACAAGCTCCCCAGTGTGGCCATTGAATGCAAAGGCGGTGTCTGCATGTCAGAAAAAAAATAGAATAACTGCACCTTGACCAAGAAATGTGACAAGAGCGTCTATGGTTTGAGCTGGATATCTCAGCATGCCAATTGTTGTAATTATTTCAGATGGGTCCCGGCCACATTACAATTCTTTGGCATCTGTAGATGGAGATATCAGAACGCTAAATGTTACAATTAAAGCTTTCAGCTTGCATCTCCAGGTCAGACACAAGCGTTTTCTCAAAAAGTCTTGGCTGTGCACACGCATTTGGAAACAAGGTGCAAGCGGTGCATGCAAGTGCACCGACGCTCCATGTTTGACTCACCTGCCGTATTCTCACCTCTCACTCAATTGCTGTGCTCAAGGTGACTCGTTGCTCAAACAGTGACATTACTATGTGCTCGACATGCCACTCACTTGTGGTGTACTCCACATTGATGACGTACTGGCCTGCAGCCTCAGGGAAGCCCCATGCAGGGCACCTTTCAGAGCCACCACTGCACAGCTGCTCACGCGGGATCACCTCCACCTCTTGCTCTGACACATGATCGATGATATGGACGCCGGTGTCAGCAAACACCTGTTCAATTGTGTGGTCAGCACATGTCAACGCCAGGCTGGTTTTGCTGAATATTTTGTGAAGATGTTGTGAAGCACAGCCTGTTACACCTTTTCATGTTGTGGGCTATCATCAACGTGCCCAAGCTGTAATTTGCGCAGTGCAGAGCCGACAGGATGGGGTAAGCAAATGCTGAGCACCTGATTTGTGGTGCCCCTTGAAGAGGCTCTCATTCAGCTAAGCCAGATCAAAAACTCACAAGCAATATAATGAGGGTAGTTATTGAGGCACACTCCCTGCCCTGTGCGCAATTGTGAGAGGGGGCACCATATACCTCCTGGACCCCACCCCAACCCACCCACATGTCATGCCACAAGTTTTGTAGCAGAATACTCACCCAGAATGCATCATCTGCCGCATTTGTGCTCCCAATCCTTTGCTCAATCCGTCGGACACGACCGTCTAGCCTGCGCACTGAAGCAGCAGCCAGGCTTCCCAAGGCTTCCAGCTTGGAAGGAAGGTCATCACCAGCAGAGTTGGAGATGGATGCTGAGACAAAGAACGGGGTGCCATGGTGTTCTGCATCTGACAGCTCATTGATTTCACCAAGGTTAAGCTCATTCTGATCTCCCATCTCAATGACATGCATCACTCCATCTCGAAGTCCCCCGGCAGACACAATGGCGTACGCTCGACCGTTTTCAAGAACGCCCGCAGAAACGTCACGTGATGGTCTACCAAAATTAGACGGTACTGCAGTGAGATCTCCACCTTCCAGCAGAATTTCTTTTTTGTCCTCGCTGTCCATGTTAACAAGAAGCACCTACAGGTGCGGGAACAAACATTTTGTTGGCAGCGCACATGACCAGCATCAGCCACTGGCAAGAACAACAAATCAGGCTGGTGCTACGCAATTCACATTTACATATTAGTTGTGCCCAACTTTCAAGTTCAATGCCCATGCTACAGAGCAAAAAACAAGACGGCAAGCCTCCTCTAGAGGATGGATCTGCATTAAATCCATACATTCTGCTCACCTTGTTTCGAGTGCTGGAAGCCACAACAGCAACATGCACGTTGTTCTTAACAACAAAGGCCATGTCGGTAAATGTTCCAAAATCTTCAGGTGGATCGATGGCATCCTCTTCCACTGAGCCTTTTCCCCTTTCCTGTGTCTGCAGCCAGTATGAGGACAAAACGATTAGCCACTTTGCAGATTAAAAAGCAAGTCCATTTCACGCCCATGTTCTGGGCATGACACGCGATCATGCATTCCAGACACTGCTGTGTTTTGTGGGCTGGTCTATCATCAATACAAACGCGCAAGGCCTAGCTTAGCATTGGTACGTACTACTCACCTTGTAGATTCGCAATTTATTCTCTGTCATAATCACAAAGTACTCGCCATCATCAATGACATGGGCATCGCCACCATGCTTTATCGTTTTAACCACCTGCTGGCACAGTTGCATGGGTTGACTGAAATAGCCAGTGAGCAGGGCTGAACTCAGGTGCAAGACACTCTTACTCAGCAGAAAGGTGCATATTGGCCCAGTTCCATATGCAACAGGTAACAGGTGGCAAGCATTGCAGGGGAGAAGTGCATTCAATTTTGGAGACAGGAGATTAGAAGATCTTGAAGCTACCATTCCCTCCTACAGCCAGAGTTCGGCTGCCCTTACCTTCTCATTGATCAAATCCACCTCAACGAATGTGTTGCCTTGAGCCCCTCTGCACCTCAGAAGACCATGCTGGTTTTTTGGGGAAATCACAAAGCTGAGTGAAGGCGTAGGGCAGTCATCTCCAAGATGAATGAAGTGGGACTCCTTGGTGTCCTGGGGTGTGTATGGCAAATGTGCAGGCCCACAACGGTCAGCAGACATTGCCTGGTAGGAACGGGCTGAAAGAGCACAATACTTGTGCACCACAAGGATCAGAGGAGCAGCACATAAGAAGATTCACAAATTGCTTGCAGGTAGCATTGGCATTATTCTATTTCGCTCTTGAGCAATGTACACATGAGGTGTGGCCTCCTGCATTGCAGGGCTTGCGACGCCATAACAAAAAGGTTTGCCGAAGGAGCGTAAATTTTGTGCAAGAGCCTTGTTTACCATGTTGATCCTATGGATGCCTGGATCTTGGGCATTAGCAGAGAAGGCAGAGTCAGGTAAAGATTTGTCGATGGCAATGATCCCATATCTCTGGCCACCAAAGGAAATGTGCGGACCAGATGAGGCCAATGCTTCAACCTGTGCGCAAAGAAAGGGCACACTGGGGAAGACCCTTTGGGCTCAGACTGTCACAAGGTAGATGTGAGATCTTCTATTATCTTGCAATGCTGCCGTGTCGAGGTGCTTGCGCGTAAGCAATACTGATTGCACTGATCCAGCTCATTTACTGCTGTAGGACTCCTTTAAATTGCCTCCCTTATCAGCCATGCTGTCCGGTATAGCATGGCCTAGCAAAAACAAGTCATTGTTCAAGTCTCCAATACCCAGGACTGCACCCTCTGCTCACCAACGGATGACCAAAGGAGAGTGCACGCGTATTGATTACGTCCACAATTCCAGACTCTGGCTCAGCAGTGCCGTCTGGCCGATCCCTGCAATCCCAATCAAGGAACATGACACAAGTTGGGTGCGGAAATGATGGTCAGCTCATGTTGAAGAAGCAGCACGAGGAAACCTTACAGATTCTGTGTGTATGCTCCAGATGACGCATGTCACATCGTCAACTGACATTTCTCAAAAACCTACCAACACTGGACATAAACCTCTGCCCGCCATGGCGCAGCAGCCATGCGGGAGGGATTTGAGCATGTGTCCATGCTTGCCTCAACTTTTCCGGTCTTGGCATTAAAGGCAACAACGCGATCTGCAGGCGTGGACATTAAACACGCAGATTAGTGCTGATTGCAGAATGCACTGAGAACAAGGATAACACAACTGTAGTTAAAAGGCCTTCACTGGCTTGCAAGAAGTGCGCATCAACTCACACACCTAAAACCAGGTGCATGCTTATTGGGGTCCACAATACTCCCAGCAAATAACTGGCCTGCCAGCACGAGGCCACCTTGTGAGTAAGCGGTTTGTTCCATGGACTGTTTGGCAAACCATTTGGAATCAAAAGTTTGTGACAGACCGTGACCTAGTTTTCGCACTCACTGTCAGCTTGGCAAACTGCAAGCACATGCTCTCCAATCTGAACAGGGCCACTCCAGCTCCCACTGCAAAGGGCCGCCTTGTTGATGTGATGGACCCTTTCAGAGTTTGTTGGGTCAATGATGTGCACCTCGTTTCCATCAAAAACCTGGGAGCATGCAGCCATGAATGAAGCCATGTCAAAGAGGACAAATCTCTTGAGCATGTGCATGGATGAAAGATAGTGATGCAAGTCCCAAAACAATGATGCAAAAAGACTGGCAAGGGTGAATATATGTTCATGGTGCAGATGCACAGAAGTGTTTGCACACCTATTCACACAGACATGTAAAGATATGTATATGTACCTGTGTGTAGATAACAGTTTGAGAGGATGCATGTAAATGTGTGTGTGCGTGTGCGTACCTGCGTGGTATGTGGGGTGTGTGTGTGTGTGTGTGTGTGTGTGTGTGTGTGTGTGTGTGTGTGTGTGTGTGTGTGTGCGTGTGTGCGCGCGCGCGCTTGTGCGTGTTTGTCACATATATATAGTCAGGATCACCCTTAAAGCCTGGGGGCCCGGGCCTTCCTATGCACCTCTGCTGGTGGTATCAAATAAATGAAGACTCACCCAGAATTTGTCATCATGTCTCTCTAGACCATCGGCAGCCACACCCCTGCTGCTCGCCGAGGCAGCAAGCAGGATGACAAGAGTTTGGAGCAGCAGCGGCTTCGAAGGCGAATCCAGCCACAGCAGGCTTGCAAGATTCCTGCAGGGAGAAGCATTGCATCTGTTAAAGATTTGAGTGCCGAATTGCCTGCTTGCGTGCAAGGCTAGCCCTCGAGGGCGCGCAACTTGTGTTGGTGATCATTTATGAGAGCCTGCACATTAATGAACAGCAGGGCTCGAATGCGGCTGAAAGGGATCATCCAGAAATGTTTAAGTAGCAGGAGCGTACAATTTATTGTGTGTCAGGGACATGACCGAGCAGCCACCGACTCAAGCAAACGGGCTCTAGAGATCTGTCGAAAGAAGTTAACTCAACGTTGGCCTGTTCGAACAGTCGAATTCGACGCCTCAAGCACTCAGTGGACCTGTCGTTTCGACGCCACTCACCTCATATTGGGAATGCTGTTATTGTTTTTGTGCCCTAGAGCGCCCGGGGGATTCTGGTATACAGCCCTACGACTTGCTCGCGCTTGGACACGCCGGGCACACGCCCTCACGTGCGAGTTACCTCCGACACTATCTGCACCAGATTCAACATTTGAATATTAACCATGAGTCGATCTATCTTGATCATTTCACTCGCGATTGCCTGCGGGGCTGTGGCGCACGCTGCAGGGGCACCTGCAGGCTCTGCAGAGGCTCTCTACCCGAGGTAAAGAGGAGCTCCTGCCTTGCATCAGGTCCCTGAAATGTTACTCATGAAAAGAAGCTTGTAATTGTTTTCATTTAATGCTCATGCTCCGTTGCTCAAGTGTACACCACTGTCGCGCTCATGTAGGGCCCTAGCTATAGCTGTGCATATACCTTTAAGGGCACTCATATTCTGCGTGGCCTTATGTATACACTATCAGGCCAAAGTATGTCATTTGAGTTCCCCAACACATGTGCATCTCCGGTGGTTGACATGATGTGCAGACCCGATCCTGCTGAGGAGGCTGAGATGGCCCGCTGGCTGGTGCATGCCACTGATTTCGGCACCCTGGCCACTCTGGAGGATGGAAAGCCCTTTGGGTAAGGATGCTCATATAAAACTCCAGATAACATGAAACAGCAGAAAATGAGGCTTGTCATCCATTTTATGTGATGAATTTGATTGATCACCGCTACAAAAATGTTGCGTGCTCTTCAAGACGTAGGCTTGGCATTGCCTGGCTGCATCACGGAATCAGAGCCACCTGAGATTGTAGAAATCCATTTTTGTTCAGGCAAGAAAACAAAGGATGGATCTGAATGATAATACTATCCATCCACATGCACATACACACAAGCAAAAAAAGCATCATGTGTCATGTTCATGAAGCAACAGCTGCCCATACTGGTACTGTTGCAATTGAAAAGCAGCAACTGTCCAGTGCAATCATATGGTGTCAGAAAACTGTAATTTGTACGGGTGAGCAGCACAAAGTCACACCTTGCCTTTTGCCAGAAGCAATGCTTGGCATGCTCAAGGCATCACATGGATCTCCTGATCAGGTAGTCATCATTGGCAGGTCATTGTATGGTGGTGCGCGTCTACATGGAAAAACATGTCCATACAAGTGCTACGGCTCCAACAAGTCCATGCTTGACAATGGTGGCTCACATCCGCAGGGGTATCACGTCCCACAGCGATGGCAAGCTGGACGCCCCCCTGGGACGGCTGTTTTTCTACAAGTCACCCATGTCCGAGCTCATGACCAACATTGCCCACAACTCTGCTGTCTCCTACACTGTCACAGAGGCGCAGCTGCCGGGGGGGTGCAGATCCGGCGATCCTGAGGTGGGAGCTTTGAGTGTACACCCAAATGCAGCAAATCCTTTAACTTGAACGTCCACTTGGGAGGCATGCCTGAACACATTCTGAGATTGCATAGGGCATACTTTTTTGCTTGAAATATACCTTGAAACAAATAAGAAAAAATAACAAAGAAGCTTTGCTTGTGCAAGTTCCTGCATCATTGAGCTCAGCATCAACAGGCATCTTCATGCGCAACACATCCTTATCATATACAACATACCCTGAGCTTTTTCTCTGGATGCAGGACCCCACTTGTGCAAAGGTGACATTCATGGGCAAATTTGTTCCCGTTGATGCCAAGGATGACAAGCTTGCGCGCGCTGCCATGTTTGACCGCCACCCAAGGATGGCCAAGTACCCTGAGGACCATCACTTTTCAATGTAAGTAATGGATTTAAGACTCTCCCTTTTCCAGGCCCAGGTTTGGCCTGCATCTCGATACAGGGGCATCGAACCTTTCCCAAACCACACTGAGGCTTGTATTGTCGAGCTTGATTTGCATCCTTGCCTGGATCTGGACCCATACTAAGCCTAAGAATTTAAGCTGGATACTGTGTTGGAAGCATGGCAGCAGAATAGAAATCAAATAGACTAGTAGCGTCACACCAAGTATGGTCATGCCACGAGTTTGCAGACCCCTGTTTGGTTTGCAGCCGCCTCTCAATGTTACTGTTAGCAGTCATTAAAAACCTTCTTCTCCTAGCAGCCATTATCAATGGGCATCAAGCCAATTACCACTTTTCTTTCCCATTCCTGCGCACTGCTGTAGTGTGCCATCAAGGTGTGGATAATGGTGTGAACCTGCATGTGTGTATGTGCCCAAAGATTAAGCGTTTCTTCCATAAGCGTTCAAGATTCATTATGACAGCTAAAATGTTTTGGGGGATGGACATATAAGCACGTTGCATGTACATTCGCTGTGGCATGAGCAATTTCCCATTCACTGAAGGGCCACACGTCAGTGAAGTGACCATCTCAGAGTGACTGGTGATCTGGCAGAAGCAAATTGCAGTTGTGCTCTGCACGCCCACCATTCATGTCCTGCTTCAATAGCCTTTGATGCCATTGATCAGATGCTTTGGTGCGCCCACACCAATCATGGTGCCCACAACACCCCCCTTGCTATGCCTCCTTTAGATATAGCCCCTGGTGTGTGCGCACTTGCATGCGCAGGTATGAGATCAAGATTGAGGAGATCCACCTTCTGGCCAATTTTGGCGGCACAAAGCATGTCAAGCCCAAAGACTACTTTGGAGCCGAGCTGGAGCAGGCCACTGACTCAGAACAGGGACAGCAGGAGGTCAAGGGCCACGAGTCCTGGACTCACCCTCACACCACGACAACAAAGCAGAGTTTTGATGAGTCTGACGCGGGCCGCAGTGGCAGCGGCAGCATCAGCTTTGCGTCTGTCTGGTTTGGTGCAATGGCAGGTGCCATGTGTGGTATCCTGCTGCTGGCACTAGGCGGCCTGGGGTACAAGATGCACGCAGAAAGGCAGCAGCGTGTGCAGTACATGCCTGCAAGCGCAGTGGTGGTGGACAAGTAAGGCCCCTTGGCTAAGGTTTGCAAAAGTGTCCGTGGACAGGCTTAGTATGTGAGTGGCGTTTGAAGCTCTCTTAGCACGTGCAAGCTAGTAAGGTTGCTTCTGAAGCTTCCTATCCCAGTCCTTCTCCTGCAATTCTCTCATAAACAAAAGTGTGCCGTACTTCTTTTTTCTGTTAGTATTGCATGATTGTTTCATCTAGGAATTAGGAACACATGGTCAAAAACTTGTACATTTCAAATCCGCCTCGGTGTCATTATTTTTATGGGCCATGCTAATTTTCCCCGTAAGTCTGGCTAGCACTGTTTCATGATCACTTCCAGTGAGGCATATTTGGGGCCCAGCAAGTTAAGTTGCAACAGGTTAAGACCTTCAGCCAGATGGTTTGACTGCTGCGCTTGCTGGACACTGCCAGCCAGACCAAAAATACCAGCAAAAACCCTTAGTCTCAGAAAGAAACAAATTATTTGTTTGTCTGCTTGAAGGGAAACAATTTCACATCCTCAGCTCCAATGTCGTCAAAGTAAGAAGCGCCTGTCTCCAATGTAAGTCCTACCAGTAAAATCAGCTAATTGGGGCCCAGCAAGGAACCCTGTAGGTAATAGAGGAGGGCAGGTCAATTTGTCATCCTCCTGCTCTTTAAGCTTATCAATTAAGGGTTGTTCATTCAATGAAGCAAGTTGCTGGCCAAGAAGGATCAGGTATATGGTACTTTACAAGTATGTAGAGCTATATAGCTGCACCTGCCATAGGAGGGCAAGTGAGCTGGAGGTTGTCAGGCTTAGAGCCGGCTGAAATCAGTTTAGAATGGTACAATACTTATTGAAATTCCAAATCTAAACTCTCATCAATTTCTAGTTGCCAGGCTGGACAAGTATTAGAACAACAAAAAGAGAGGGGGTGCTCATGTAAGCAAGCATGCTCACATCATTTTTAACTTGCATATAACATCTTTTGATGGCCCAGGCACAAATACCTACAGAGCACGTATGGTGCTTAGGCCCTAGGTGACTCTTTTTTCTTAATTGATGTAGGGAACACTTCACTGCCTACATAGTTTTTCTCTTCTTTTCAGAGAACATCAAGTTTACCATGGATTTAGAACTTCAGCCCGTTGGGTTGACTGCCGGGCTTGCTGGTCACTGCCAGCCCGACTAAAAAACATCATGATCCATGAGCTGATGATCCATAGCCTCCGAAAAAATGGTCAAAGGCTGCAATGGGTCATCAGCTTATACCAGACTGGTTACTGCCAGCCCGACAAGAAATCATCCTGTCTCAGAAATAAGAAAGTGCTTTTGCGCTATCCTTCAAGAGAAACAAGGTCATATCCTTAACATTGATATTGATTGTCAAAATAAAAAAGCTCCGGTGTGTTCAATATAAATTCTGTCAGCCATGGCAAAATTTTTCTGCTGATTTCCTTTCAAACAGCACATGTTCTCTGCTAGGGCATGAATATAGGACATGTTTTCCCTCCTGAACATCATCCAGGCCACATTTGTCACAGTGCCTATTGTGGATTTGCCAACATCCAGTCTCAACTCTAAGGGTGTGGGCATGCAAGCTAAACTGAGCAATATTGCTCATTAATGTCACGAAGTACATGCCTACTCAACTCCAGCTGAAGCTACCTAGAAAGCAAAAATGGCGGTCCCCGTGCAGTGCTTGGCTTGAGGGGTAATTACATTATTTATCAAGCCATCCATGCGTGATATGTAGCCAGTTTGAGAGCACGTTTCCTAGGGTCTGCGCCATCCAACTGGCTCCAAATCTCATGCAACCGTTCATGCAGATTGACCACAAAGTCTTGTAATGAAAGGGGGGTCGCAGCCTTGACGCAATTGATAAACCTATCGGACGCACACAGACCCTCACACGCCTCTATAAACTCCGCAGTCCAGCACTTTTGCAAGAAACACTGAGAGCAATATCTGCATGCACAAGTCTTCCTGAGCAAGACACTATTCCCACGTAAGTAAATCGTTAAAACACTTGGCAGCAGCGCGGAACCAATAAAACTGCAAAGGCTCTTTATTGTTTTGTCATCTGGCAGAATAAGAGGTGTGAATTTGATCAATTTACTCAAGTAATCTGATGGGCAAATTCACCCTGAGTTGGCATGTCTTGGAGGGCGCTTTGCACAAAAGTTGAGGTCTGTAATGTTGCCTTGCTTCACCACGCCTCCAGCTTTCCCCCTTGCATCCCGTTGCCCATATGCTTATGTTTTTGTATGCCTTCCAGTGGAAGGTCCTAAGGTACACACATCCACACACACGCACTCATTCACACACACACACACGCACACACACACCACGCACACACACACACACACACACACCACGCACACACACACAACACACATTCACACACACACATACACACACACGCACACAAACACACGCACACACACACACACATGTGGAGGACCGCGATTTCTTGTTCCACCCCCCTGAGATGCGTTTAAATGCGTGATTGACAAAGCTGGCCCAGTTAGACAACGGAAAGAGTTGCTTGGAAGCCACATCTCTTTATTGCTGGATACCCACCGCATCAAGCCAATTCCCTCACAATTCTCATGCGCGGCAGATACTGCAAGCACACACACACGCACAGACACAAAAACCATACGAGCACGCGTGCGCACGCACACACACAGCTGCAAAAAGCATGCACAGGCTAGGCCACATACATACATGTCTTGTATGTGCTCTTGAGCGCATTTGATTCTCGTTGCAAAACACCCTTGCACCTCCAAAGCAACGCCTCCTTTCAGCTCTTGGTGGACATATTTTTTTTGAAACCTGTCTTCGTTGCCTGCATCAGGCTTGCGTGTGTGCATGCGTGTGCGCTAGTCAAGCATGCGCATGCTGGTCAGTGAGTTCTGGCAATGGCCCGACTTGCTCTCTCACAACTTCCATTCGTATCCTATTATGCATGTATGGCACTGATTAATGGAGATATTTGCATTTTTACAGAGAACATACCCTAAAATGACCCTGCCGCGCTGGTCGTCCCCACGACTGGACCCCCCCCAACAGTGCCAATTTGCTTTTTCCATCCCCATGCCCACCCCATTGCCAGCCCCAACCATACATAACATATGCTATACATATGATGTATGTATGTTCTAGACTTGTTCATATATGTTCATATATTGTTCTTTATTTGTTCATATGCTATATATATGTTCATATGTTTATATATATTGTTTATACATATGTTCATTTTATTATATATATGTTGTCAAAGCTTGCGATACAGTAGTTTGGAAGCAACCGTTGGTGTGGAAACAAACGTTGTCAAAGCTTACAATACAGTAGTTTGGAGAAGGCCAGACAATATCAAGGCTCCAAGGAAGACTCAAAATGGTAACTACCAACCGAACACCAGCACCAAACATTTGACATTAATGCTAGCAGCATTTTCATTAATATAAATGTCGTTGCAGGCCTGCTCCGGTGGATAACTGCATGTTTAGTTATCATATCAGCAGCTTAATGATGCGTAGACTTCCTGTCAGTTATAATTACCAGACCTGTCTAGACCTGGTTGACATCTTCCAGACCAAGACCTTAAATCTCCAATATAATAGTATAATTTATCAAATTTATGATTATGTATACCAGAACAACAGTACTTTTCAGCACCACATTTGCACAAACTGTTGGTTCTTTCTAAATGCAATTCTTTTGCGCAACGTGCCCAAGATCAACGTTGATTGATCAAGATATCAGGAATGCCTGTGGGAGCTCGACTTTTGATTTGGGACATCAGAAGTGCCAAGAGCTCGCCAGGCCTCAGCAGCTTTTCTGTATAAGACATGCATGCATATGCATGAGACCAGGTTGTTACTGACCACTAGGAGACTTTGACTCAATTGTGGAAATATCCAGCCCGGCTGTGGATCCAGAACTGGACTTCTGGATCTGGATCTTGTAAGATCCTAATATTAATCAGCGACTGTATGTGAGGCAATCGCTGCAAATTGAAGTTATTGAGACTTAACCAAAAATCTCTTGCCAACATGATGCTGGCAAGGTAGCTGTGAGCACACTGCTCTATCATAGAAAATATCTATGAATGGCCCATAGGCCTTGCTAGGCCTCCAAGGTGCGTTTGCAGACAGATCGACATACGATATTGAAAGTTTACATAATCCAGAATTTTTGTGGAAATGAAATATTCATTATCGACACGTCCATCAAGTCGAATGCGTTTTTGATGTTTTGCTGACGGCAATATTTTTGATGTCGTACTATAAGCTGATAAGTGCTCCATTTACCTAAGCAGCCTGCCATTACCGCTTAGGGCCCACAGCGCTGCCGTGCGGAGTTGGGAGGCATGGGCATGATCTGGACATTACGTGGATCACACTTTTCTTATGTTGCAATACTGTTAATAATAAATGTCTTTGTGAAGCACCACTTGCTAGCTGTTGCTGAAATGCTGCTTCAGGATCCACAGCCGGCGCGGCATGCTCGTGCAGACAGGTTTGGTCAAAAGTTCTGATCGGAACTCATGAGTTCAGCCAGCCATAAGAATCCAATGTACAACTACTATTTGCAAGTGATAATGGGCTCAAATAGGATTGCATGCTTCTTTTGGAATCAATGATCTTGCGTATCCATGCGTGCTCTGTGTTGGCAGCAGCCTGCGCAAGTATGCACATTGTGAGCAATGCTATTCCTGATGTGACATCCCCCGCAGTGTGATAACCGCACCCTTGCAAATGGGCAAATTCTCAAGGTTGGCAGCACCAAGAGGCAAGGAGCCACCCCCTCTCAGGTACGGTTACTGGGGCCATGTGATCCATGAGGAGGAGATGGATCAAGTAGCCACACCAACTGCCTTTTTTGCCGCATCATTGCAGATGGAAACAGCAAATACATTTGAAATTTCCCAGCCAAAGTCATGGGGGCCTTGGTTGACCATGACTAGCTGTCCTTGAGACCTGCAATAAGTGTTTCATAAGCTTATGCAGCTGTTGCACAGGCCTAGGAGAAGGAATAAAAAGAGATGAGGGTGAAGAAGCAGAGCAATTGCTCGCAGCATTTTCATTGTTCATGTCCATTCAAGCTGTGCTGATGCACCATGATTTGTGTCGCGGCCAATTATTAGCGGGACATGTTCATCCGCAGCATCAGCATCAGCATCATCGTCGTCATTCTTGCTTCGTGCATTATCTTGTGTGCACTCTGGAGTTTCTGAGGGTCTTGGCCTGCACTGTCCAAGGCACGTACAGTCTGATGTATTGCTAAGGAAGGGAAAGCCTACAATCTGATGTATTGCTGTAAAAAGGAAGGCATTCATATGATGCTGTGGAAAGCGCCCTGCTTGATAGGCCTGGGTGGTTTGCACTGCTTGCATTCGAAGGGGGAGAAAAGGTGTGTCCATGAAATACACTGCGCACCTTATCATCATTTCATATGTATTAAGTGTGGTGGCATGCAGACAAAATGATATGTCATGCATGGATCTGGTTACAGCACCATCCTGGTAGTGGCATGCAGGTAGAATGATATGCCGTGCATGGATCTGATTACAGCACCATCCTGGTGGTGGCATGCAGATAGAATGATATGTCATGCATGGATCTGGTTACAGCACCATCCTGGTGGTGGCATGCAGGCAGAATGATATGTCATGCATGGATCTGGTTACAGCACCATCCTGGTAGTGGCATGCAGGTAGAATGATATGTCATGCATGGATCTGGTTACAGCACCATCCTGGTGGTGGCATGCAGGTACCCGGTGTGGTGG
>LKMJ01000770.1_pt1 | contig 26259 bp, 27 predicted proteins | sample 643391 | NCBI WGS metagenome assembly LKMJ01 (sample SAMN04112250, study PRJNA286221) | soda lake metagenome | biome: soda lake; feature: Kulunda Steppe; material: water; isolation source: sample PL-Br10 brine of Picturesque Lake | place: Russia: Kulunda steppe | collected 2010-07 | reverse complement strand
GCAGGTGATGTGGCAGGCTGCATGCATTATGGCTTATGGTGCCAGGGTGCCTTGAATGAGCCTCAATGGCAGGCAGGTGATGTGGCAGGCTGCATGCATTTGATTTGGGTGCCAGGGTGCTTTGAATGAGCCTCAATGGCAGGCAGGTGATGTGGCAGGCTGCATGCATTATGGCTTATGGTGCCAGGGTGCCTTGAATGAGCCTCAATGGCAGGCAGGTGATGTGGCAGGCTGCATGCATTATGGCTTATGGTGCCAGGGTATTAGAAGAGCCATGACCATGATATGCCCCGCAAGTCCAAAAATGTAGATTTAAATGCCAGCCTGGTCATTGGGCCAATTGATTTGTGGCTGGACATCGCTCGCCAAAAGTCATCCATGATGTCTGAAATGAGATGGCATAATTTGTTGTGTTGCTGAAACAGAAAATCAGAAAAAAAAACAGTTGAACAGGCAAGGCATGCAAAGAATAAGGGAGTAGAAGGGAAAGACTCCCAAAAAGGGAGGAAAAGGAACAAATGTTTCTTTCTGAGAAAGCACACAAAGAAGCCCTGAAAGTGAAATAGAACATGCACCTCATCTCGCTCAACAGCACAACAGCACTTGTCACGATGTCCATTTCAACCGCGCCAAACAGAGGATTCCAGTGCAAGAGTGTGCACACACAAGCAAAGCCTGCTCACATTCCTTAAAACATGCTCGAGAAGGTAAGGTCTAAACAGTGAGGTGGCACTAGTGGCGCACCCGCATTCCACGCACGTGCACGTGGTCTGGCCTGAAGATCAAGTCGGGGAGAGGCCAACTAAGGCATATTAGACGCGAGTTTGTTGTTGCGCTCATGAGGGCCCAGGTCAGCGATGTTGCTTTGCACTCTCATGGCCATCTCATGACCCATCATGCCCTACTCCTGCTGAAAGGCACAGGCTAGTAAGCATCCGCAGCTTGACGCACGCCACTTAGAACAGCTCGCCCACCCCTCATCTCTTCTAACAGCGCCCCCACTCCTCCCATCTTCTGCGTGCTTACCGCAGCATTGTGCACCTTGTCTCTGCGATGTGGGGGCTGTCGTTCTGGCGCATGCAGCTGCCGTTGCCGTCCCCCATCCTGTCAGCCTCGCACAGCCTGCTGTCAGGAGCAGCAGGACTGGCTGGGCAGGGCAGCGATGCGGCCACAGCTTGGGCTTGGGCCATGGTTGGCTCCGAAATCAGTGTGGCGGACGCCGCGCTGCTCTTTGTCTCGCTTGCTGGCATCGCGCAGGCAATGCACAATGTAGCGCGGGTGCTTGCCGGGCATGGTCCAAAGCTGCCAAAAGAGGTGCGAACGCCATGGTGATGGGTTTGTGCGAGTGTCCAAAGAAAGGCAGGGCATGTGCGGCGCGCCCCTAGGGCCTTGTGGCTGCTTTGGAGCTCTGCAGGGGTGCCATGCTGATCCTCTCTCACGCTTTGTCCTATAAAAATAGGTGACGAATTATGCACCGGATCCCACACCATGCCAACAACAGTTGACCAGTCCTAGCTTCCTGACGGTTTGCCACAGTATCCCAGCCATAGTTGCCAGCCTGCTGCCTGTGTCAGAGGAGTCAATTATGCGGTTATCCAAACTCAATTTCTGTTTATCCAAACACAATTTTTTAAGAACATGGTGGGGGGGCGCACGGAGACCAAGCTGGGTTCCCAGTTTCAAGCCTGATAGCTGATGCGGTGCAGGGTCAAGTGGTGGTTACTGCCCTTGGCTCTAGTGCAAGCTGTTGTGTTTAAAAGGGCAGTGGCAGATGCAGCTTAGCAATTCTTGTACATGAAGCGACAATGTACAGGCCAAGTCTGCTGGTCTGGGCATGCAGAGGTCTTCGCCTTTTGGGGGGCCTGCGTCCATTCCCCGCACAAGGTGACTCAATAACCTCATCATTTGTAAGCATTGCATGGTTTGTGGATCAAATGCAGGAAGAGGGCCATAAACAGCTAGGGAGAGTGGCAGCCATGCTGCATCTGCTGCTCCTTCTTGGCATCACTGTGCTGGGGGCAATGACAGTGGCTCTTGCAAGCTCCACAAAACTTGACAAAGCCCAGTGGCGGGAGCTGCTGAGGTGAGTGCGCATTGATGCAAAGCAGTGCTCGCCTGACAGCAGGCGCACTATGTAATCCTGTTTTAGCTACAGGCCAGCTGATGGGTGCTTTTGGCTTATGTTAGCCCTTATGCTCCCCTGAAATCCTCAGGCAGGCTGGAAGGCGCACTGCGGCGCGCCTTTTGTCTGATGCCTGCGCTGCCTTGCCGTCGCGCTCTTTCTAATGCAACGAGGCTGGACACAATTCATCCATGGCCCCCGGCTCGTCAACGTTCCATGTACGCAGGTCAGAATACGGGCTGAGCCAGGGGCTGGTAGATGCTGCTTACTGCCGTCTCTCCTTCAGCTCCTTTGGCTTGCTTTACGCCTTGACCGCAACGCAGCTCATTATTGCACACATGGTGAGCCATTATTGCAGCTCATTATTGCAGTATTGCAGTATTGTTATTAGTTATTGCAGTATTGCAGTATTGTTATTAGTTATTGCAGTATTGCAGCTCATTATTGCAGCTTAGTATTGCAGCTCATTATTGCACACATGGTGAGCCACCCCGTGGGTAACTTTGATTGCTCAGTGGCGGGCATGCCTTGAGTTGACACAAGTGCTGGTGCGGTGCACGCTCAGAGTTCTAGGTCGGTATTATATGATGACATCTGTTGAAAGGAACTTCTCAAAGGTGCAATTCCAGTGCAGGGCATGACCCGCAACCTGACAGCTCGTCACTTTTTAAGTCCTTGCACAGCTTTGGCCCATGAGCACCTCATGTCCGTCTGTTTTGATGCGCTGTTGGCATTTAAACCTACCGTTGACATGGTATTCAAGCATACAGCTCTGGACCCTTCCCAATTCAGGCAAAGGAGCCCTTGGGGCCTTGTTTCCTGGCTCTTGGGTGCTTTGGCGCCACTCTTCTGAATAGCACGCTGGTTTGTTTGACCAGCCCCAGCTTGCTTTCTCTGGTGCTGCACGCCGTCGCACTTGCCGGGTAAGTCATCCTGGGATTTCAGGTTACAAGAAGGCACTTGGTTCTGAACACATGCTTGTACGGGGCCTTTGCGTTCTTGCTGCTTGGGCAGCCCACATTGTGCCCAGTTCTTCATAACCTCTCTGGATATCCTTGGATCTAGGTCATAGCTCTGACCAAGGTATAACAATCTGACCAGATCTGCGGCGACTCCGATGATCTAGTCAGATCGTTGCGGAAACACGTCTGTATGCCTCGCAGGTATTTGACTTACACAACCGGAGTCATTGGACAAATATGTGAGCATTTAGGAATAAATTGTCTTACAATCAGGCCCAAGTCAGCATGACTATCTAGAGCAGCAAATGCCACATCTTCAAATAGCCCATGATTTAAGCTTAAATGAACAAATTTTGTAAAAAAGCCTGGTCGTAAGGCTGATTGGGTTGTGGTCATTGCCAGCCAGAAATCGATCCATAATCTCTGAGAGTACATGGCGAAGTTTGCTTTGCCATTGGAACGGGAAATCAAAGGCACTTTGATAAGACAAAACATGCAAAATATGTATGTATCCACCAGGGAGGCTTGGCGAAAAGGGAGAAAAGGATCCAATCTTCCTTTCTGAGGGTGCACACAAGCAGCCTTGCCAGTGGAAAAGGTAAGGATTCCAAGGGATTTACAAAAAATAGGGCTTCAGTCAAGAAGTATGACTGCTAGCCTGCTCTTAAACTTTAGGTTAAAGGCAATAAGTGCATGGAGAAAAAGTTGCGATTTGAAGTAAGGGTTAACTGTCAGCCTTGTCGTTTGGCTGGTTAGTTTGTTGCTGGTCATTGCCGGCCAAAAATAGTCCATAAGTTTAAGTTTGACCTTCAGCCAGGTAGTTTGACTGTTCAGGTTGCTGGTGAACACCAGCCATCAAAAAAACATCCATAGGCTCTGAAATAAAACGATAGGAATCATTAATTTGTTTCTGGAAAAAATTGAAGACATCCTCAGAACAAGCTTGGGAGAAATATAAGCTCTAGTCTGATTGAAAGTAATTTTGTGTGCCATTGGTAAATCATGAAACAAGTCTGCAAGTTGAAGCCTCAACAAACACATTTGCATGCAAGGGCACAGGAAAAGGGCGTATTTTTCCATCTTGAATTGCCTGCAAGCCACACTTATCACAGGTACCATCGTGATGTTCCCAGCTTCTTGTCTTGACACGCAGCATTGCCAGCCAAAATAGTCCATAAGGTAAGGTAAGGTTTCAGGGCTGCATCCGCCGAACGAGGGCAGCTTAGCCGGTAGTGAACCTCCAGTGAGGTTCGAGCCCCGAACAGGTTGCGAGGGTGGATACTCGACTTTCCATCGCAGGTGCACTGCCGCCTGCTCGTCTATAGTCCATAATGTCCGAGATAAAATTGCAGAGTTTGCTGTGCTATTGAGAAAAGGAAGCATTCCCTTGATGATCAAAGACAGTCTGGCTAGGCTAGGCATGAAAGAAAGAAAGAAAGACTACGCCAACAAGGTAACCCCTGTTTGCGTGAATTAAGGAAGAAGTTTACATCTGGTGCAAGCACCAGGCAAACCTCCACCATCAAACTAGGAAGGTCATTAGTGGGGGGCGGGAGGGTTCTGGAAAGAGTCATATGTTCTTTCCTTGATGTTTTTCAACCTCCTTCTTTCTTTTATGATATTTGTTGCATATTGAATAGAATGAGTATTTTGATCGAGAGTAAGTTTTCTTACTCTACACCGGTCTAGGCCAAGCTTAGTGAGGGGTAGTTCAGTATGACATTTATTAATGGTCCCCATCACTCCAATCACTCCAATCAGGGTGGTATATAGGCTTACTTTGTGGCATTGCTGTGCAAGGGCGTGTTTCAATCCATTATGCTGTTTAGTTGCTCTTGCTAGTTGTTGCTCTGGTCGAGTATCATAACAATATTTTACTTCAATGAGGTGTACATCCCAGCGCGAAGGGTGTATTGCCTGTATGTCTCTTTGATGGCCATTTTTCGTTCCAACTGCCAGTACACAAATAGCATCTGGTCTTGAGCAGGATCAAAGTTCGTCTGCTGAAAGGTTTGGTAGAAGCCATTGGGGTAAAGTCCTGTTGGCTACATGTGCCGGCAAGACCAGACTTGTTGAGCCATCTGTGTCTCACTTCCAATATCTGTAAAAATGATGTTTCCTCCAAAATCGCCTTTGTTCAAGCTTTTGATGATGAGCCTGGAAGCAATGTTACGTCTTTCAGTCACCATGTTTTGAATTGAAGCATACTGACAGCCAGAAAAGCATATGGATTCGGCTGTCTGGCTGATGACACAACAGACAAGATGTACTAGTGGCTCTGCCGTAGAGGTGGGCCGTTTTCTGAGTATAGAGTACCTTTTCTAAATTTCATGACATTCCTTTTCTGTCATGCATTAATTCTTGTACTGTTCCAAAAAGAATTGCTGGTTGTAAGATTCATGAAAAAGAGCAGTCTCTTCCAATAGTTGGAGTAACCTGAGTTGGTATTCGCATCTCCAAGTCTGTGATGCTTGCTCATGTGAGCTTTAAGTTTGTCTTTCATGTTTTGAAGTGGTGCAAGGCTGATTTTAGTGGTAGTATGAGTAGTCTCATTGTTCTCTTCTGCAAGCCAGTATGTATGGGCGAAAGGATTGCTATGTCATATGGGCGAAAGGATTGCTTAGGCATGCAAAATATAAGGGGCCTCCACATAGAAGGACTGTTTCAAGTTGTTGTGGCTTGCATGGAGGAGAAACATTTAGCTTGTTGTGGTTCAGAAAAGCAGACACATCATGGAAGCCTGTGGGACAAAACAGAGATGCAAGTTGTGCGGAGAAAATTACTGGTGGCGCAGCCTGCGGGGTACAGTCGAAAAGGTTAGATTACTTAGCTGTACCTGCTGAGCAAGGGCAGCTTAGCTGAAACAGTGGGGATGGGTACAGTGGAAAAGGACATGCTGTTCATCTTGTACATCATTAGCATTTCACAGGTCACAAGTAGGGGAGGTCACCTCCGAACAATACAGTATTGTGAGTCCAGGTGATTGTTTCAACTCGTCACATGTGGGCACGAAGTCTGAAGCGTGCCACGCTGCGGAAAACGTCCTAAGGAAGGTCCAGAAACATGTATCTGGGAAGGATGTATGGTGAACACGTGACCAGGGCCCTCTTTGTAGGGAGGGTGAACCATTGATGATAATAGAGCATTCAACATTCAGTGAAGTTTGCTGTCGCGCTCTCGCGGATGCGTATCAGAATAAGGTGCCCCAAAATCCAAGTGCCTCACCCTGAGGTCCACGACAAAACGAGCAAGATGAATGGGCTCACTCTTCAGCAGCCATTTTTTGAGGACTTTGTCAGACTGGCTTAATGGCAGATAGCATGTGTGACGACCAGCAATTGCCACACCGTGAGCTCAGTTGCATGCCAGCTTGGTAAACCCGATTTAAAAAGAGTCTTTCTAGCAATGGAGCTATACTACAGCAAGTAATTTTAGTCAGAATTGTGCAGTCGCATTGCCACCCAAAATTTGTTGAACTGTAAAGGCTCCAGACCACACTCGCGCTGATGCGCCATGAAAACTCTTCAACCTCGGAGGTCGTGTCCCTGACCATCATAATCCTCTTCAGCACTGTCAGCAGCCATTTTTGCACAGGATTGTCCACTTCTTAACCCTGTCGTAAGGAGGGGATGGCACGAACCTGGCTTGCGTACATTTCGGCAGGAATTGCGTACGTTTTAAGGAGCCACTAGTAAACATCTAACCTGTTGGTGAGGTCATTCTCCTGTATTAACTTTTTGATGTGGAAAGTACCAGCTGTGAATAAACATAGCGCTGCAACAGCCGCAGTATTGATATGAATTCAGATTGATATGTTTGTCACAAACCATACTCAGATACTTGAAGGAGTCTGTGTAGGGGAGCTGCATGCCATCATATGGAAGAGGATCACACGACTGTGATTGCCGAAAAAGGGCAGTGAAAAAGAATTATATTCACTGCACTTGTTTGGTTGAACATGTTCTTGTTTTGTAGAGCAGCACAAAGTGTCAACTTGCTGAACATGTGCGTCACAACGTCCATTCCCCGCCTCACAAACAGGGGACTCCACTGCGAGTTTAAAAGTAAGGATGATTGCCAGCTTGGCTGATTGGGGTGCGGTTGGTTATCGCCTACCAAAAAGTAATCCATGATGTCAGACCAGATCAGCAAGTGATGTCTGAAATGAATAGATTACAAGACAGGCTTAATCGCCAGCCTAGCCGCTAGGTTGTTTGTTCTGTGGCTGGTCATCGCAGCCAAGTTCAAAATGTTTGAGATGAGCAAAGTTTGTTGTGCTGTGTTAAGGAAGGAAACCAGAGACATTCTGACTAGGCTTCCACAGAAAACTTTCAAAAAGGTGAAAAAAGAAACAAAGAATTCTAGATAGCAGATTCTAGATCGCATGCCACCTATTTGCACAGCAGTACAAGAGCACTTGCCACAATGCCGATTTCCACTGCGCCAAAGGGAGGATTCCATGAAGAAGTGTGTGCAAGCTGATGAAACCTGCTCACTTTCCCAACATCATGCTTTGTGAGGTCAAGGTACAAATAGCGAGGCGGGATCAGTGGAGCACCCTCCTTATAAGGTTTATATCAGCAATATCCCTCCACACATTATTCATCCTAAACCTAAGGTCAACAGTAAAATCTGAGTAACAAAGAGGGTTCTCCTGCAAGAAGGCTTGTGTTTATGTATCACAACCCTGCAGTCCCTCAAATACGTGCAAGATACCAGAAGCCCAAGGCTGAAGCACAAGACCAGCTTGAAGGTCCTGCTTAAGGGATGCACTTATGGAGGACAGCATGCTGCTGCAGAATTAGCAGCTCTGAACCAATAAAACCGCCACACTCACGTAGCACAGCCCAATTAGATACAGACCGTCTAAGGTGACCGCTGCACGCCTAGCGTGCCCTTTCAGAAATTCTTCAAGTGTCTGGAGGGAGGACCTTAATTCATCATGTTATCAAAAGAACCCTGAGCTCCAAAACTGACTGCCATACAAATCAGCAGGAGTTATATATGGCTCAGCTAGCCACAGGGAAGTAAAAGGCCAGTCGCAAAGGGCAGTCCAAAACCACACACGCGATAAGCCGCTGCAAACATGTATGCTTTCTGCATGCTTAGACAGTACTGCCATGTCCAGTATCCAATGGAAATTCATGCTGATGTACCTGAACAACTAAGAGAAGTTTAATGCATCATCTGCTTCATAAATAAATGGGCATTTCAGCACCACTTCGAGTTGAAGGGAGGATTCCACTGAGAGATTTGCACACACAGATGAACCCTGCTCACATTCCTTAGATCAAGATAAGGGACATGCCATACGTCATACATGGTCAAGGTGCAAATGATGAGGGGGCACCATGGGGGCACCGTGCCCCCCATTCCGGACATGTGCATGCAGATCAGCATGGAGATCTACCAGAGGAGAAGCAAACCAAGAGTGATAGAGAGCAAACTTGTTGTTGCGGGGCTGAGGGTCCAGGTCAGCAGTATTTCACTTGATATTCAAAGTGGTCCCTAATCCTGGACCTCAGGTCAGTGGTAAGCCGGAGAACAGGAGGGGTTCCCTTGAAAGATGGCTTGTGTGCTCATGTGCTCATGAGGAAACTTTTGCAACCTCTCATTTTCAGGTCAGGATTGGGCACCGCTTATCACCCTCCCATTGGCTTTTTTTTGTTCTTGGCCCATGTTATGACCCCTTTTCTGTTATTTTCTTAGGGAGTGTTTGCGGCACAGGCCAGCTGGCCCTTATAGGTACAAATTATTTGAGGCTTACCAGGCCTTAGCCTGAGGCTTTAGGTCAGCTTCAAGGACCTTGGGGCCATGCTGTAACATAATTTCCCAACAGGGAATTAGAACTCTTTCAAGAGGTTAATTTACCTGATAGCAAAATTACAGTGTCATAGCCAGACCTCCAACCACAGCTCAGTAGGAAGCCGAAACCTTCACGCTCAGCATGCCCTTAAGAAATTTAGGTGCAGCGTCTGGAGGGAGGGCCCAAGCCCAGGAAACCCATACTCTTACCTGACAGGTATACATGCCAGCCAGAACATATTTTTAGCATAACAAAAATTTACAAAAAGCAGTGTCACGTGCAACACCATGCACACAGGCTGCTACATGCATGGGTTTGACTGCATGCAGTGACAATGCCCAAGGTGCATGAACCAACAAGAGACAAATCAAGCCTGCTGTATGAAAGAACAGGCACCAGTGGAAAGAACAGGCACCAAACTCCGTATTGTGTTGGGCACCGCATGATGTCACTCAGGGTATTTTACTGAATGCATGGTCATCGACATAAGCAATGGGCAGGCATAGACTGAATGAATGTTTTCTCTTGAATCTAGGTCCAGGCCACTAGATACCAAACCAAAAAAATTTAATATTTTATTGTCGTTATTAAACTTAGATATGTAGGCATGTAGCGGTGTGAAAAGTGGAGCCACTTTTGGGACCTCGGGTGCCTTGAGAAATGTATGCTTTCCAACCTTCAATTGCGCTGGATAAGGAGAGCGGAGAGATGGAGCAGCTCAGGGAGAAAGGATGGAATTATTTTCGCGTGTTCTGTGCTCCAGCTGCAGGTGGGACTTGAAAGCTTACAGACACACAGAATACATAAGTTTATGCTCCTTAGTCATGCAAACTGAAGCACTGCAAGACTATGCTAAATTCCCATGCCGTGCCTCGTGCTTGCAATATCAGGGTAATCCTGAACACTGGATGTGAGTCCAAAAAATGCAACTGCAAGCACAAGCATGCTTGTGCTTGCACATGCAACTGTTTTTAATTTGGTGCAAGCGCAAGCGCATTCTCATGCGAGCTGGTGCACGCGCACGCATGCGCACACATGCGCACACACACGCATACACACACACACACACACACACACACACACACACACACAGTAACACACACAGTAACACAGCAACACACACGCACACACACACCAGATCCCCTGCCTGTGCATACACACGCATTTACGTTTGCGTGCTCATGAACACCATACATAGAATTTATATATGTTGTGTTACATACATCTGATGCACACGCATGCTTACGCAGGTGTACGCACACGCAGACATTGACACATGTGTGCACGTACACTAGCACATGCACACGCTCGCGCACGCCCATTGACGCACTGGCGTGTGCCACACTAATGCATGCGCGTGCTTTTGCTCAGTTGATTTGGTGCCTGCACATGCAGGTCCTCGCAACAAATGTACCATGGGCTTAGACATCAAACTGAGGGAGCTCTACCGTTCAGGAGGGCTTGGGTCCGAAGAGCGGTGGCTTGTGGGTGAGTTTGAATGCGTGCGCGTGTGGGTGTGCGTGTGTGCATGTGCGTGGTTACTTGTGCTGTGCCACTCAGCCTCGCTGCCACCCCACAGCGCCTCGCTGCCATCCCACAGCCACCCCACAGTTAAAGCACACATACGCATGTGTGCGGCACACGCCAGTGCGTCAATGAATGTGCACAAGTCTATGCATGTGCTAGTCTACGTGCGCATGCACACCAATATCTGTATGTGCATGCATCTGCGTGAGCATGTGTGTGCATTGGTAAACGCATAAACATGTGGTGCGTGTAAGTAAATGACCACGTAGACGTTTGTGCGTGTGTGTGCACAGGCAGGGGCTTGTGTGTGCGTGCGCGCATGCACGAGCGTGTGCATGTGTGTGTGTGTGTGTGTGTGCGTGAGTGCGAGCATGAGCGAGTGTGCGTGTGCATGCGTGTGTGTGTACGCACGCGCGTGTGCGTGCGTGCGTGTGTGTGCTTACTTATGCTCACATACGTGCATGCGTGCTTGTTCTAACCATGCAGCTCACCGGCTATCAGCTCCTCTCGTGCCAGCCCTGGCCAGTGCCCACGTGGCAGCAAAACCATGTGCAAGTGCAAGCCGGGCAAGTGCCGGCTAGAGGCCAGGGCGAGGTGCTGGCTCTGCCGCTGGCGCTGCGTCAAACATCCTTGCGACCCCACACATGGGCGCTGGCTTCTTTGCTTTGCCTCGCTGCATAACCTCGCATGCCCCCCTGTGGCTGCTTTCTGCGGATGGCGGGTGCAAGCCCGCGCATCGGCATGCTGCATAAGCATGCAGTGGTGGCTGCCGCCCTGCTGCCTCGCGCCTCGCCATTGCCTCAGCACCAGTTGGGGTTGTTGTGAGGCAGACGGCAGATGGCCAGTGCAGGTTGGCCCCTCCCGTTCATCCAAGCAGGCTTTGCTTGGCCTTCGCCGCTCTGGCTCGCTGCACCTCTTCCACTCCACCTCGCTTGCTAAGGCCTCACGCATTGCAGGAGTTCCAAAGGTCACACTGGAGCACACGCGCTGCCTGCAGCCCTGCCAGGGGCAGGTGCTGCCCTCCCAGTGCTGCGCTGCTCAAAGTCTCGCTGCCATACCACAGCGTCACTGGCAGGCAGCAGACCCAACCCACAGCAATTCACCCCCGGCATGCGGCGCGCTGCTGGCGCTGTGTTCCCCTGAACGCAAGCCACACACGCGCTTTGGGGGTGAGCAGCGCCCCGGGTGCGTTGCATGTCAACCCCGTGATGCACGCCCTGACAACGCAGGCGGCTCGCTGGCGGCGCTGCGCTTCTCCGCCCTCGTCACGGGCTGCGTGTCTGGCGAGCTGGCCACGGAGGCGCTGCAGGCAGCGTTCACGAGCATGGTGTACAAGCCGAGCATGGGGCCGGCACAGGCACGTCAGCTGCTGAAGACGATGATGGAGAACCTGAACAGGATCGCTGCGCCCAGGTGCGCCCTCTTGTGTGCCTTGTTGAGCAGAGGCGCGGTGCAGCGAAGGCACGCAGGTGGCGGGATGAGAGTGTTGGAGGAGCCGCACAGGGCCTCTGTGCCCGGGAGCGCCCCCCTCTGCTCGCCTTTGCCGCGAGGCCCGGCAGCAGCGCGCGAGCGCACCGCACGCCAGTCCCAGGGCGGTGCCAGACAACAACTGATCTCTCCATAGCACCCGTGCTGTGGATACGTGCCAGAGTGGCGGATACAGGCTGGGTGCCGTGCTGTGCTGCACCCCTTGCCCAGGTTGGATCCACCACAATGGGACATGCAGCTTTGTGATATGTCAGGGGGTGGGTCGGCGCACCCCTGCCCGGAGGGGGATGCAGCCAGGAACAAGCCCGACCTGTACCACATGCTGTGATATCCTTAGTGCATGTTGGCCGGCAGGATCCTGGACCGCCTGTCCATCCGATGCTTGGCGCTCATCTGGCAAGGCCACCTACGCCCACCCAGCACCTTTGCAGCATGCACAAGCAAAAAAGGGTTATGAGAGACGTGGGCGCGTTTGCACATCTGACCCTGCGTGTGCACAGGCCTGCGGACATCGTGCACCATCCCAGCTGGCGGCTGGCCATTATGGTGACCGCCATGCAGCCATGGGCGCAGCTCATCCCAGAATGGCAGCTCAAGGCCATCTTCTACTCATTCCTGGTACGTGCATGCATGTCAGGTAGGCGTGTGCAAGCTGCCTTTGTGCATGCGCGTGTGTGTGGGTGGGGGGGTGTATGTATTTGACTTGCATGTGGGTGTTGCCATGGGCACGTTTAAACATTTGCATGTTTGCACATCTTGTCTGTGTGTGTACACGCACCATCATCTTTGAGTACTTGTATGCCATGTCATGCTCTTCATGCGCCAGTGATTATTTAACAAACACGCCTGTGGGGGTGCACCTGCAATACACATGTACTCACGCGTGTGCGTGCTTGTTCTCTCCACCCCTTACACCTCCACCTGCAGGCAATTAACACGGCCACGCACCTCCCGGTGGACCTGCTGCAGCGCCGCATCTGCTTCTATACGGGCCCAACGCCGCCTCCCTTTGGCCAGGATGAAGACATCTTGTTCGTGCCGCTGACTGAGGCCAACTACTACCAGGTCAGTCCGAAGGTCAGAGGGTGGCTGTGCTGCTGGCTGAGGTCAGCCATTCGTTGTTGGTTCACCCGTCCGCTTGTTATAAGTGTTTACTGAAGACAGCATGCACCAGGCTTGCTCTTTGGTCTGGTGCGCGGCTGGTGGTGCTTGGGGCAGCAGCAGAGTGTGTGATCTGAGTTGGCGTGGGTGAAACAAGCAGGGCGCTTGCCTGCTCACGGAAGCACTCCTGACAGGTTCATGATGTGAAGGCCAACAGATGCAAAGCATGGATTGCGCTCAGCCAGGTGATGGTTGAGGCCGGGAAGCAGGTTGAGAGTAAGGAAAGGCTCATGTGCCCTCATCGCCAGCAGGGTAGTGCCTGCGCAGCCCCTGTCTGTGTCAGCCGTCTCTTTGTGTGCTTGAGGGTTTGGACAGCGGTGTGTGGGATGCGTGGGCTGGTGTGTCCCTGTGTGCCTTACGAGGCTGCTGCTTTGCACCTTGGATGCACTCTTACGCACAGAAAATAGAACGCACAGAAAGTCAGAGTAGAGAATGCACAAGCACACATACCCTTCGTGTGTAGCGCTAGCTGCTCACTGCATACCGCGCTCACTGCATGCCGTGCTCACTGCATGCCGTGTTCACTGCATGCCGTGCAAACCCACACGCAGGTGCTGCACGCAACCACGTGCATTCCCTTTGCTCCACGCAACCACGTGCATTCCCTTTGCTCACTGCATGCCGTGCAAACCCACACGCAGGTGCTGCACGCAACCACGTGCATTCCCTTTGTGTCGGTGCCCTGCACCTACATCTCAGGGATTGGGCGAGGGCTTTATTACGACGGTGTGTGTAGACGTACCTCTGTGCTGAAATGCGGGTCCATGCCTGTTTGGGTGTGAGCAAGCGTACATGAGCGCTTGGGGCTTCCCTGTCAGGCTGAAACGAGCCGCGCCGCGCGCCCTCAGGCTGCGTGGGAAAGGTAGCAATATTATGTGTGTTTCAAAGTGCTGAAGCCGCCTCTTGGCACTGAAATTGAGGCCGCTTGATCCAGCAGGCCTGAAGCATGGGGGCTTCGGCTTCAGGTGTGTACACCTGGTTGAGCAGCTGCAGCGCTGAGCTTTGTTGGCTTTTGCCCTGAATGCCTGCGCACCTGGCTCTGCACTCTGAAGGCCTGATAGCTCTGATGCGCTGCTTGGGGCTCAATAAGCTTTGACAGTGCACCGCCCACAGTGAGCTGTGACAGTGCACCGCCCTTAGTGAGCTGTGACAGCATGCAGTCCTCTATGAGCTCCAGGAGTGCATGGTGCTTCGTGACCGCTTCGTCATCTGTATGTATGAGCTGCCTGGCTGACTAGCTGACCGGTGCTGTAAGGACTTGTGCAGTGCCCAGGTCCTGGGAAAGCCCTCTTGCTGTGAAAACACGCATGCCGTGCCACTCCTCCAGGCAGGTGCTGCCGCTGGTGGTGGGCGCATGGCTTGGCACAGGAATGCTTGCATCAGTCCCTCAAGACCCCGTCTCTGTGGCAGTTTACCTTTGGTCCCTTTCGCGGCTGCTGCCCCCTCTGCCGCCGCCCCTTCTCAGCTGCGCCAGCTGCGGCTGCCGCCCCGCCGGCTCCCTCTGCTGCCACAGGCATTGTGCTTTTTGCTGCAGGGGCACTGGCTTTGCTGCAGGGGCGCTCCAACCAAAGCCACCGGCTGTGTGCTTTTTGTTGCAGGGGCACTGAGCGACTACCACCTGAACTTGAAGCTCACGGACCCGGCGTGGCCAGCCTTGCTGCTGAGCGCGGGCAGTGTGGGAGACCCAGTGCTGTCCAACGTCTGGGACAGTGAGTTTGGGCCTGGGATGGTGCTGCTTTGGGGCAGTGAGTCTGGACCTCTGGGAATGCCTGGGACAGTGAGTCGAGACCCTGGGGTAGTGCTGCATATTTGGACAGTGGGTCGAGACCCTGGGATAGTACTGCACTTGCAGTGAGTTTGGGCCTGGGATGGTGCTGCTTTGGGGCAGTGTGTCTGGGCCTGGGACCCTGCTGGGACAGTGAGTCGAGACCCTGGGGTAGTGCTGCATGTTTGGACAGTGGGTCGAGACCCTGGGATAGTACTGCACTTTGGGGCAGTGGGTCTGGGCCTGGGACTGCGCTGGGACAGTGAGTCGAGACCCTGGGATGGTGCTGCATATTGGGACAGTGAGTCGAGACCCTGGGATAATGCCGCACTTCGGGGCAGTGAGTCGAGACCCTGGGATGGTGCCACATTTGGGTGGGGGTTCTTGGTCTCGGCAGTGGGTATGCCCCAAGGCAAGCAACGCCCAGCTTGCCTTGCACATGCGCCGGTGCGCCCAGGAGCTGTGTGTACGCGTCCCATGCTCTTTGCGGCTCCTGGGTGTGGCTGGTGCTGCCTGATGTTGTAGCGCTTGACGCCGGGCCGTGAACGCAGGAGTACAGATGAGAACCTGCCTGCCTGCCTGCCTGAGTGACTGTTTGACCGTGCAGTTGTTGTGCTGCACTACCAGCCATGGTTCCATACTTTGGGGAACCGTAGTCAGCTCCCAGACTTAGTTGCTGCACTGCATATCTGGGCACTCTTTTTGCTATTGCTGTGGCAGTTGGTCCTACCACGGTGCTAATATGTGCGTCGCTCACTCGACAAACGCCATGGCTGGTTACAAGGAAAAACCTTAGAACTGTGGGTTGATGCGGTTGCACCAACACAACACGTCCCTCCTCAACACAATTGAGGTGTATTAACCGCGTTCAGGAGCATCACCGCATCGCTGCAGTGATGCAAGCCCCTTGTGCCACGCTGCTCCACGTCTCGTCTCCCTCCCCCGCAGCATTCCTGCCGTGGAGGTCGCTGAAGGAGCACGCCTTTGCGCACGTGAGCATGCTGTGTACCACAGCCCACTTTGTACACCGACTCCCTCGAGGGCGGCTTCCCAAGACGTGAGTGAGGGGCGTCCGCAGGAGTGCTGGCGCCTGTTTGCTGTTGCCCTGGTGCTGGTTTGCCAAAATGCTGATGCCTGCTTGCCATGCGATGCCAGCAAGCCTGCTTCTGCGCACAACGACAGCCTGATCTGCCACGACCAGCAGTCTGGCGGCACGCACCTGGTGTAAGAAGCTCCCAGCTTGGGGAGGGGCCACGCTTGCACTCATCAATTCTGGCAGGCACAAACAGAGGCTGAAAATTGGTGCTGCATGGGACACAGAAGTTGCCATGCATGGGACTGTTTGTGGGGGCGGTTGCTCCGCATGCGGGGCCTTGCTTTGGTGCCTTGTGCGGCTTGTGTTTCTTGCTGTGCTTCCAGGGACGACTCCTTGGCCGTGACTGCAAGGCGGGCCTCGGGGCCCACACAGAGTTTGGCTGCAGTGCTTGCTGTGCATGCAAGGGAGGATTTCGTGGCCACAGGTGCCTATACCTTCTCTATGCTCGCCGCGGTGGCCCCTGTGCAACTGGCTGCGTCGTGTCTGTCGTGCTTGCAGGGAGGACTTCTTTGACCGCGAGTACATGGCCGACCCAGAGGCCCGCTTCAGGGCCTGGAACAAGGCCTTTGAGCTGTCCTGTGCCTGCATGCCCGAACACCCCCTGGACGCCATCCTGGTCAGCTTTGAGCAGGCTTGTCCATGTGTGGATGGCCCACTGGCATACGCGAGGACGTTGAGCGCGCAGGTGCGCAAAAGCACTGGGTGTGCTGGGCTGCGCAAGAAACAATGAGCGTGCAGGTGCGCAAAAACACCGAGAGTGCTGGGCTGCGCAGAAGCACTGGGCGTGCAGGTGCAAACGCTGGGCTTTGCTTGCCCCCTGTATTGTCAGGGTTGGCGTGCGCATGCAGGCAGGTGGGGGCATGTGGGCTGCCTCAGTGCAGGCTGCGCGGTGGGGCAGAGGGACAAAGCTGGCTGCCTCTGCGCCTAGGATTTGTTTGCCACATGATTGTGACCAAGCCCAGCATGTGGGCCTCCGCTGCAAGCATGCAAGCATGGCCCTGGCAAACACCCCACCACATACCACTGTGAGCATGCAAGCATGGCCTTGGCAAACACCCCACCACACACCACTGTGAGCATGCAAGCATGGCCCTGGCAAACACCCCGCCCTCCTTTGATGAGCCCAAGCGTGGGTTTGGACCCCTTTGTTTGTAGGCAGTGCACCAGGAAGGTGGATTGTGCGTGTGTGCATGCACTTGCGCAGGCGGTGCAAAGCGCGAGGCAGGCTTGTTGGCGGCTCGTGCCAAGCCCCTTGCGGTCTGCGCTCTACCCACACAGCCTGCTCTTGGGAGATGCAGCTAAGAGAGGCAGCCTGGCCACCCTGACTGCCTGGTCCTTCAAGGCCGGCAGCCCAGGCGCCCTGCTTGATGACTGCAGCGGCAGTAGCAGCAACAGCGGCGGCAGTGTCTGCGGGAGCAGGGGTGGTGGCAGCAGCATGACCATCAGCAGTAGCAGCAGCTGCGCAGATGTGAGGCAGCTCCAGGGGACTGGGGAGGCAGGAGCACCGGAGGGGCGCTGCAGCAGCAGCAGCAGTGCAGGCGAGGCCACCGCGGACGGCGTTGGCAGCTGCCACAGAGTGTGTGAGGGCAGCGTCCAGGCAGGGCCGGAGGAGGTTGCGTTGGAGGGTGGCTTGGCGAGGGGGGTCAGGGAAGCTGGTGCAGGCAAGTGCAGCGCGCATGCAGGGGGCCTGAGTTGGAGGAGGGGTGCCCTAGAAGATGGGGTGGGGTGGGGTTCGGGGAACAGTGGCAGCGGCAGCAGCAGCAGCTGTGGAGGTGATGGCAGGCTGGAAGGGCGAGAGGGGTGCTGCAGCAGTGGCGCTGGTGGGGGAGGGGGTGGGAGGGGGGAGGAGTCGTGGGGACTGTGTGCAGGAGGCGCCCTCGGTAACGGCTTGAAGGCAACATCTCATGGCCCAGGTGTGTGTAGGGAGCGTGCACAGGTGCGCCTGGGGCAAGCGCGGCTGTGCTTGTGCGCTCCTGCGACGGCGAGCGCTGCGCAGCTGTGCTCTGCACCAGCTTCCAGAGGGGGTCCGAACTGGTAGCCGGCGCTGCAGTGCACATGTCTCTGCTGAGGCAGGGCCGGTAGACTCATGTGAAAGCGGCGCGCGCTGTCGACTGGCATTAGGGCTCACGCGGTCCATGGCACAGGGGGGAATGCACGTAGTCCGTGGCACAGGGGAGGATGCGCGCGATCCATGGCACAGGGGAGGATGCGCGCGGTCCATGGCACAGGGGGGGGCTCAAGCGGTTCCCATGTACGGCCCCTGTGCCTGCTTTGGCCACCGATGGTGGTGCAGCGGCGCGTGCTCACTGATATATTAAGCGGCCCCCACTGCGAGAGGGGGTCTCGCGTGTGTTGCGGCGGTCCTTGTCCCACCGCTGGGGCCCACCGCACTGGGCGGCTCTTGTGCAACCTCTGGGCAGCTCCTGTGCGCCGCTGGGCAGCTCTTATGCACGGCTGGGCGGCTCCTGTGCACCCCCCGGGTAGCTCCTGTATGCTGCCGCTGGGCAGCTCTCATGCACGGCTGGGCAGCACTTTTGCACAGCTGGGCAGCTCTTATGCACGGCTGGGCAGCTCCTGTGCGCCGCTGGGCAGCTCTTATGCACAGCTGGGCGGCTCCTGTGCACCCCCCGGGTAGCTCCTGTATGCTGCCGCTGGGCAGCTCTTATGCACGGCTGGGCAGCTCTCATGCACGGCTGGGCAGCTCTCATGCACGGCTGGGCAGCTCTTATGCACGGCTGGGCAGCTCTCATGCACCGCTGGGCAGCTCCTGCGCACTGCAGGGCTGCATGCGGCGCGTCATTTGAGCGTTTGCGCGTGGCATATGCCAGTTGAGTGGCAGGCCGCGTGTCCTGGACAGAGGTTGTCAGGCTCCAGCATGCGCTTTGTGCACCCGCGCCTCCCCCTCCCCAACTCACACACGTGCACACACACGCGCAAGTACACACAACCATCTGCAAACGCACGCCTACTCATGCGCGTGCACACACACGCACAAACACGCATACGAGCTGTGCATGCATATGCAAGCGCGCTTGCCGGCGCGTGATGTCGTTCACAATGAGGCGCCCCACCCCTGACCTGCGCACCACAGGCCGCCTCCAAGACGGGGCGCCTGCCCAGCACTCTAGCAGGCCCGGCTGGTGGGAGGCGTGGGTGGCTTCGTGGGCCCCCCTGTGGCCCCACACCAGACACGGCCACTACAAGCCTGTGCCCCTGCAATGCTGAGGCAAAGCCTCGTGTGCTGCGGGGCCGCTGGCACGATGGCCGCACCAGCAGGGCAACGATGGCCGCACCAGCAGGGCAACGATGGCTGTACCAGCAGGGCATCCAAGGTAGCCTAGCGCTGCAGGGGTGCAAGGGCAGGGGCGCAAGGGCAGGGGCGCAAGGGCAAAGTGTCACAAAGGCAGTGGTCGCAATGGCAAGGTGATGCAGGGGCAGTGGTCAGGACGGCAAGAAGCCGCAGGGGCAGTGGTTGCGGCGAGGAGGACCCCCCGCTGACTGCCTGCAAAACAAAAAATGATCGCGTGAAGGGCAACCACTGAAGGCCGGTGCCGGTGCACTGCTGTGGCTGCCTGGCCTGGCCTTAGGGGCGTGGAGCAGGTGCGTGCGCTGTGTAGCCATCTGTTGATGGCAGGTGGCGCTCTTGATACGGATGCCGCAGCCTGCTTGGACGTCTTTGAGCAACAGCACAGCTCTGGCACCCTTTACCTATTCCCATGGTAGAGGCATTGCGCCTGGGAGGGCCTGGAAGCTGCCACTGCAAAAGACGTGCTTGCGCGGCATACAATGCACAGCCTGCACCCTGCTCCAAAATAATGCACAGCACCTCCCACTGTAGCCGGACTGGAGGGCCTGGCTTGTTGGGGCTGCCCCTGTGGGTGCAGCTGTGCTCTCAGTGTGCCCATGCGCTCAACATGCTGGCCGGCCGCTGTGTACATAGAAAAGGGACTGCCGGCCAGCCACTGTGTACATAGAAAAGGGACTGCCGGCCAGCCGCTGTGTACATAGAAAAGGGACTGCTGGCCAGCCGCTGTGAACGTACATGGGAGCCACCGGTCACTGGATCAAGCACACAGTGTGTGGTGATGGGTTTGACCACGTAGCTGCACTGGCAATCCGAGGCAGTCTTCAGCTGGCTGCTGCTGGCTGGGGGTCAAAAGGGAGTGCTCCTGCAATAGCAGGCACGAGCGCTGGAGATGAAGTGGGATGCAGTTGTGCTGGCTGGCCAAGGCCTAATCAGTGCACTGGAGGTATGCTGTGGCAAGGCAGCAATCATGGACGGCAGGTCGTTTGCTCATGCTGGGTCAGGGTTAACTCACCTATTTCTTTGCAGCGATTGCGTAGTTTTTGTTTCAAGCGGCTTGATGTTTGCACCTACCAATCACAGCTCATCGCGGTGTCAAGGAATGCAAGTGGTAATTCTGTCATTGTCAAGCGGTCACTTTGTTGTTGTCAAGCGGTCACTCTGTCATTGTGGAGCGGTCGGTATGTGTTTGTCTATGGGTGCAAGCAGTCAGTCTTCGCTGAAGATGTACAGTGTTATAGTGTTTGATGGTCGAATCACGTGACCCTGTGCAAACAGAAGGATAGTCATAGCTGCGATGGTCACAAGCTGCATGAATACGCAAGATCCATTGCCTGCACTGTGTGCAGAGCAGGTTTGCGGGCACCTTGTAATTCATGGTGGTTGGTGGTGGGGCAGGGCAACCTGCAGTTCATGATCACTGATTTATGATAGGGGCTGGCGCTGTAAGCGTGGCAGAAGAATCTTGCAACCTTGCTTGGCTATCCAAACCTTTTGGCTGTGTCAGCTTGGCGTCCACTGGCACCTCCTGCAGTGTGTGTGATGTGTGTCTGCGCATGTTGTTTGCCGCTCTATTCTTTGAATTGGGGTGGAAATCACAGGCATTGGGACTTAAGGACATGCATTTGATGCATATCCTTGCAGTTGTCTGGTCGCTGCATCTAATCTCTTATACTCGGACTGCAGTCATGCTATTATCTGGCAAGGCTGCATGACTCTTAGCACTGATGCATGGTATTTTTTATGTGTTTACTTTGATGACACTTGAGTGTGTGTACTGCCGATTGTGCGCAAATTTATAAAAGAAAAGCAGTAAAGCAAAATGTCCTTGTGACTGGTTGTCCAGGGCTGATAAACTTTGAGGTCAGATGCAGATCTTGGTGCAAACTGATCCCCATTGACCTCTTTTGCCTTGCTTTACTGGTGGAGGGTCATACGGTGCCTAGACCCGAGGTGGCCCCTTTTCATTTTTTGACGTAAGGAGTGACTCTTACTGGCAGCTATGTGACCTTACCTACCTCCTGAGGTTGACCCTCTGGCAATTCAGTATGTAAGACAGTCAGTTGACGTTTGGTACAGTACCAAATGTACTGCTGTGAGAGCATTGATTAGCCAACAGTTTCAAGTTGTTCGAACTGAACTCCAATTAGTTCGAGGAGAAGAATTCTTAAATATGAAAAATTGAAGACACGGGTAATATTTTCTGTCAGCCTTAGATGCCTTCTTCAATAAAAAGCTGTGTGGTCAGGTTAGGCTGTACCTGCCAAACAAGGGCAGCTTAACTGTGTGGTCAGGCAGGTGGTGAATTAGCCAAGTGACTTTATTGGTATGGGACAATGCACTGAAAGATGCAGAAGCCAACTTGGCTTCTCCAACTTGTAGACAGAAAACGAGTGCCAAAGTGGATGCCGCATGATGACCACAGCAGTCAAAGTGCGCTTGAGGGCATATCCTTCACTAAAGGCTTCCAGATGTCGCCAATAGCCTGGAAGAAATCCGTAATACAGGTTTAGGACGACTTAATGACTCTTTAAGGTACAGCTCCGAGGAGTCCCCTTTAAGCTCTTCACTCCCTTCAAGTTCCTGCCTCTCTTCTTCTCAGTATCTCTCCCCTTCCCTTCTCTCTTTGCTCCTCTCTTCCCCTCCTTTCCTGCCTCCCCCTCCCTCCCTCAATGCCCCTCTTCCATTTCCTTCTCATCGTCAGCCTGCTCATTCCCTCTTCCCACATACCGAGGGAGGTCAAGACCTTCTCAGCGGTTGAGAGGGCCCCAGGGGCTGACCAAATAAATCATGACTCGCGGAGATTACAGTGCTCAAATAAGGTCCCACTGTCCCACAGTGCATCAGCACAATGTTCAGCCCCCCACTGCCCTTGGTGGAGGTTACTCGGTACCTTGGCCCTACATAGCCCCAGGCCCTCAGGGAACAGGCTATTCCTGACTTGATCAAAATTACATGAAATATGATGTCTTTCAATACCTACAAAGTTTCGCCCTCTATTTTCCCCTTCTTTCTGCCCCTGACTGACGTACCTCTTTCTAGGTCTATCCTCTACTATCCCGGAACAGCCTGTTCCCTGGTTGAGGAGACTCACGGCTCTTTGGGCCAATGTATCTCCTTTTCCTTAACCGATGTACTACATCTCCCTAGTAGGGAGTGGTTTCACTGCCTACGTAGTCTTTCTTTTCTTTTCCTGGAACAGCCTATTGACAACCAACATTGCCTTGCTGAGCAAGATCAGTGAGGCTGATTTAAGGCTGGCACACAAAACGAAGACACTGGACGTTTCAGGTCAGGTTCAGATCAGTGAGGCTGATTTAAGGCTGGCACACAAAACGAAGACACTGGACGTTTCAGGTCTTATCTACTTTTTGCTAAACACCTGGGGCTGATGTGCACATCTCTGCCATCATGAGCCGTTCCAAAATCAACATGTGTGACTTTGAACTCTTTCTGCGTGAGCAAGCAATTCGAAAATGGAAAGATCTGAAGCAGATTCATCCACATAAAACGCATGTTTCCAGCAGAGTCATGAGGGCGTATCACCCATTTTGGAGTGCCTTAAGGGAGTCAAACTGGCTGGTGGGATGATCAGAAATGCGCAACCAAACCAACTCTGCCTTTGACACAATATCCCTGACGATTTTTCACGGTCATCGGCATTAAATGGAGCAGATTGTCCAACATTAAGTGTAGGCGTGCCATCCTGCACATGCCTGTCAAGCACCCTATTTGACTAAGCTCAGCCTCAGAGGCTCCAATACAATTTAGCGATAAATAAGCTCACTTCACACACTCAATGCCAGTTTTGCTGCGCACTTGCAAATGCATGTCGCATTGCCCGATGCAAGAGCACAGCAGGGTTGGCACCGGCACAAAAAAAGCATGGAACCGAGCTTGCACCCGGCCGGGTTTCCTGCACAAGGAAGACGTCAGATGCCCAGGGCGCTAGAATGCATGAACGGAGCATGGGCACAGGCATGGCTTTCCCATATGCCTTCTCAGGTCAAGAGGGTGGCGTGTCCGGGCCTCCATATCAATCAACTCCGTCTAGTGCATGGTTGCACCCACCCAGAGACTGACTCTCATCCGAGCGTGCAGAGAGGCAGACCCTCACCCTCCGTTACCTACACTAGCCAGAGACTGCCCTCTCCTGTGGTCCGCCCTCCAGAGCCGAATAACCATATGCTTGAGAGCCACAGCGCCTGTCCCCTCACTCCCTACCCATCCTCCATGCCCTCCCGCTCCACAGGCGGCCACGCCCGAACTCATAGTCCTGCGACGTCACTCCCCCCAAACCGCCGCGCGTGTCCTCTTCCTAACCTCGCAACCAGTGCCGCTTACAGCTGTGTGACCTTGCCATACGTCACTCCACCAGTGCCGCGTCCATCCGGAAGCTCTGGCTCAGTGTCTTCATCAGGCTGGCCATCCACTTTATGTCCCCAGGCGCAAACTCCTCCCGCGGCATGCCTACCTTGCCCCCCCCTCCGCCCCCTCCCCTCTCCTCCTCCGCGTGCACCGTCACCCCTGCGCCCTCTGTCTCCTGCTCTGCCTCACCAGCCCCTTCAGCTGATTCCTTCCCTGTGACCTTGGGACCTTGCCCCTGTGTGCTGCCCAAACCCCCTTCCTCCAAGCTACCCCCGCTGCTGCATCCAGCAGCGTGCGCCGCAGGCTCAGACCCCACAAGGGCAGGGCTGTCAGCTGACTTGCTGGCGGCAGCCGCACCTGCTGCATTCCAGGCCCGGCAGCAGCAACCAGCAGCAGTAGGTGCAGCAGCAGCAGCGACAGCAGCAGTAGGTGCAGCAGCAGCAGCAGCAGCAGCAGCTAAGGCACTGCAGGCCACGTAGGATTTGTGTGGCAGACGCCACAGAGCGCCAGCTCCGCCACCACCCCGTCAACTTGAAGTCTTGGCTTGACAATCCCCCGGCCCCGCACACCCCGTGGCATATGCAGGCTCTGTTGCGCAAGTTGGCCCAGCGGCTTTTGATGCTGGCTGTGTTGAGCACGGGACAGGGGCGCTGTGGCCATGTTGGGTCATAACTTATGAGTCATAAGGCAGCAGAAGATCAGCAGAGGCCGGGAGCCGCAGGTGGCTGCCCTTGCACCTGAGTCTTGAGCTGCGTGCCTGACATCCACAGCATACACTCCCACATATCCTCAAGGTTGTTGCTCCCAGAAATAAAGAGACAACAGTAGTGGCACCGGCAACCCATCTTAACCTCCCCTGTTTCCTCCCAGTCGGCCTGCGGTGTTATTACTTGCAGCACAGCTTCCAGGCAGCAGTAGCAGTGCTGGCGCCCCCCTCCAGATCACAGCCTACCTGCAGCATGCCCTGCAGCGGCGTCATCACTGGCAGCAGGGGCAGTGCCCGGGAAGGTCTGGCGGCCCTGTGCCAGGCCCAAGCCAGCCTTCGCGGCAGCGCCTGCACTGCTGCGTGTGTGGCCAGCCTTTGGCGACAGCATGGACGGCGTGAAGCCGCCGCCAATGGGCTTTGCCTGCATCCATACACAGTGCCCAGGCACGCATGTAGTGTGCATGTGGTGTTGCAAGAACAGACTCGTGGTGTGTGTGTGTGTGTGCGCGTGTGTGTGTGTGTTTGCGTGCGGGTGTGCTGTCGCACGTGCACATGCAAGCATGCCTGCTTAGATTCATGCACATGCTTGTGCCTATTTGGAGGCCTAGCCTGCCGGTTTGCTCCCCCTAATGCGCCCAGAGCCCCCAGCTGCCGAGCCTTTCCAGCGCACTCGACAGCCCAGCGCATGAAAGCCTTCCATCACATGACATCTTTGAGGGCACTCAACCTTCCAGCGCACTGCACCCTTTCACCACAACCACTCGCATCCCTGACATTGCATCCCTGATACACCAACCCTGAGTGTCCTGCAGAGCACCCTGCCGCCTCTTCAAGAGAGCTCACCCATGCACGCGCCCTCGCACCTTTTAACGTCCACCCTCCCCCCTATTCTGCTACACTCAGGAACAGACACCCAAAACTTATTTATGCGCACAAGGTCAAGGTCCTGAGCAGTGACAATAACTGCTGAGTGAAGAGGGGTGTTTTGGAGAGCAGCGGCGTGTGAGCAACAGACTACCTCACACACACACATGCACCCTTGTGGAGAGGCCAAGTCCTAAGGCATCCTTTGATGTGCCAGAAGTTGTGTGCAGAGTTAAAAGCCGTCAAAGTTGCCAGTTGTTGAAGCCCAATTAACCAGGTCAAATGGCGCCTTTGTGCCCTTTGCGCCCCACAGCACTTGCCAGGGACATCCAGCCTGCTCCACACGCAAATGCAAACGCGCGCCCCCAGCAGCCCCAACACCTACCCCGGTGCTCCTGGGGCTCAGCTCCTTTGCGCGCGGCCCTGTCATGAGCGCGTGCAGCTGCCTGAGAGAGTCGAACAGCGCCGCAGACTGACGGGCCAGGGTGGCCGACTGCGCCTCCGTCATAGACGGGCGTGAGGTGGACACGCGCAGGCACTGCGGCGGGCGCGCGCGGCGCAGGCAGGCGTGCGGTGAGGGCGGCGCGCGCGCAGCGAGGGTGAGGGCAGTGTATGCGTGCGTGTGTATGTGTGCGTGTGTACGTGCGCAAGTATATGTGTGCATGCATAGGCGTATGCGCGCGCGTGTGCTTGTGTGTGCATGTGTGTGCATGCAAGGGTGTGTAAAGGGGTGTTGGCAGATGCGGCCATCCTCTCAGGCGCATTGAGGGCGCACTACACGCCCGTGCCTGTGTTGTTGCACGCGCCAACCCATGGGTGTGCCACGCGCCCATCCATGGGTGTGCCTGCGCCCATTTATGGGTGTGCCTGCGCCTAGAAGCGCATGCCTGGCGGGGCGTGCTGGAGCTGCTCCTTCCTTAGGCTGTCTGCTTCCGTATGTGAAAACGCCCACACTTGCAGACGCACCACGCACCTGCTGCCGCACTGACTGCTTCAGCGTTTTGCGCAACTCCTGCTGCAGGCTGTTGTGGCGGGGCGGCAACTGCGTCTGTGCCTGCGCCTGCGTCTGCGCCTGCTGCTGCTGCTGTTC
>LKMJ01000769.1_pt1 | contig 26263 bp, 15 predicted proteins | sample 643391 | NCBI WGS metagenome assembly LKMJ01 (sample SAMN04112250, study PRJNA286221) | soda lake metagenome | biome: soda lake; feature: Kulunda Steppe; material: water; isolation source: sample PL-Br10 brine of Picturesque Lake | place: Russia: Kulunda steppe | collected 2010-07 | reverse complement strand
GTCTCATGCAGATCCTGGCGGACGAACTCGATGACGCCCGCAACAACATCCGCGTCAACAGCATCAACCCCGGCGCCACCCGCACCCAGATGCGCCGTTTGGCCTACTCTGGAGAGCATCCGGAAAACAATCCCAGACCAGAAGCCATCATGAATGCCTATCTGTATCTGATGGGGCCGGATTCCGAAGGAGTGACCGGGGAGCAGTTTGATGCTCAGAAGAAATGAGGAGCAAGGAACAAGGAGCGAGGAGTAACCGTAGGAGCGCAGCTTGTGCGCGAACGCCTGCGCAGCAGGCGGCTCTGACTTAACGGTTGCAACACAGCTGGATCGCTGGGGCGCGCTTTGCGCGCGATCGCCCGCGAGGCGGGCTCCCACAGAGAATGGATTAATAGTGTGGGAGCAGCCATGGCTGCGATTGTTCTGGGCACCTGCCTTTCGCGGCTATAGCCGCTCCCACAAACCTGTCACCCGTAACTTGCGACCTTAGACCGTCACATCACCCCCGGGTGAAGACCCAGTCATCGCCTTTCGACAGCTCCTCGTTGAAGGCATAGCCGTCCACGTCAAAATCCTTGACCGCCTCAATGTCGGTGAGCTGATTGCGGATCACGTAGGAGGCCATCATGCCCCGGGCCTTCTTGGCATAGAAACTGATCATCTTGTACTGCCCGTTCTTCCAATCCCTGAACTGGGGCGTGATGATGCGGGCATTGAGCTTTTTCTTTTTCACCGACTTGAAGTACTCATTGGAAGCCAGATTCAGCAGCACACCATCATCAGCTTCCAGAGACCCATTCAGTTCATCCGTAATCCGCTCGCCCCAGAATTCATAAAGGTCCTTGCCACGGCTGTTGCTGAACTTCGTGCCCATCTCCAGCCGGTAAGGCTGCATCAGATCCAGAGGCCGCAATACCCCATAGAGTCCGGAGAGAATCCGCAGGTGCTCCTGAGCAAAATTGAACTGCTCATCCGTGAACTGCCACGGCGCCATACCCTCATAGACATCGCCCTTGAACGCCAGCACCGCCGGGCGGGCATTATCGGGGGTGAAGGGCGTGTGCCAGTCCTGGTAGCGCTGTGCGTTCAGCTCCCCCAGCTGCTCACTCACTCCCATCAGATTACTCACTTCATGGGGCTCCAGCTGCTTGAGCTGATCAATGAGTTCGCAGGCGTCGTCCAGAAACTTCGGCTGGGTGTACTTATCCGTCGGAAGGGTCGAGTCGTAATCAAGCTTCTTGGCCGGTGAAACCACCATCAACATAGTCGATTCCCTCTACTCTGAGTTAGTGCAGGTGATTTGTGCCCGATTGTAATGGTCTTTCGGCGGGCTGTCTGCGTCAGGCAGTGTCCCTTCCTACGAAGGCCCGTCACCTCAGGACTACCCGGGTGTCGCCGCAGCGGCAGAAAGAGACCCATGAGGCGGGTACAAAACCAATGGCCGGGGCTCATCCGGACATGCAGGCAAGCCGGATGCAGGATGGAGAACGGGGCCGGGCTTTTCCGCCTCTAGAAAGCACCAACCACCCCGAGGAAAACGTTCTCGCTGTAGCCCTGGCCGGCATCGCCCTGCCCCAGGGGCACACCGGAGAACTCATCATCACGACCACCGCTGCTCATTCCCAGGCCGCCGCTGAGCCTGAGATTCTGTCGCGGCTCGTACTCCAGCCAGAGGCGGTTGAAGGTGCTGCCATCGTTGAGATTCGAAAGTGATTCGAAGCGGGCATCCAGATGGTCAAACCACTCGATACCGAGCCCTACGGCCCCATAGTCACGGCCAGGGCTGAACAGCTGCTTGTTATCAAGCCGCCGGGCCAGGGATTCATTGAGTTCGCTGTAGTCGCCGTCCCCCACACCCAGGCCGTTGCGATGGTATTCGACAAATCCGTAACAGGTGCGCCCGGCACAGCTCCAGAAGCGATCCATGTTGGCAACAGCACTGGCCCGCGTGCGACCGTCCCGGGTTCTGTCAACGGCGCCATCCAGGCGCCAAACCGCGCCCTGCCAGTCCCCGGCGACACCGAAACCGCCTGAGGCCTGGCCATAATGGCGTGCTGCCAGCAGTCGGAACTCCAGATCCGGGGTCATCCATTCACGCTTCACGGCATAGGTGGCCGCATCATGGGTCACATCCCCGGTGGCCTCTTCCCGGCGTGCCACGGCAGCCATCTGCAACTCGCCACCATCCGGAGTCAGGTACTCACCATAGAGCATGTCCTCGCCGGATCGGTAATCCCGTTCCATGGCCAGGGGCGACCCCGGATTGAGCCAGTCGTGGACCTGAAACACCCGACCATTGCCCCAGTTATGGACCTGCCGGCCGATGGCGGCGGAAAACGTCAGGGTACCAGTGCTTACCGAGGCCCGGTCGAGGCGCTGAACGGCACGGTGCTGGTTGCCTTCACTGAGCGTGTGGCGCAGGCGCATCAGACGGGTGTCGTCCTCGGGTATAATCCGACTCGGTTCGAACAGTGTCCTGCCCCGGTCGGTCAGGGAATCGCGGTCTGCCACCGCATCGCCATATTCCCCCAGCAGCTCATAACGCAGTTTCAGCTGCATGGCGCGGCTGCGCCCATTGAGCTCCATGCGCAGTGCGGCGGTCTCCTCCCGCGCCCTGCGCTCACCGTCATCGACACGCAGATCCTGTCGGTTGTACTGCTTCAGCTGGGAACCACCCTGAAGGGTGCCGCCGTATTGCCACTGCCAGTCGGCATGGGCTGAAGCGCCCGCCAGGACGAGCACAGCGCCGAGCAGCCCGCGCCTTCCCATCACGACCGGTTTTCCTCCGACTCGATGCGACCATCACGAAGACGGATGAGCCGCCCGGCGTATTTCATCACCCGCTCATCATGGGTGGAGAGCACAAAGGTGACGCCATGTCGGGCGTTGAGGTCCGCCATCAGTTCCAGCAGCGACTCGGCAGTTCTGGAGTCAAGGCTGGCACTGGGCTCATCCGCCAGAATCAGATCCGGTCCGGGTGCTATGGCGCGCGCTATGGCCACCCGCTGTTGCTGGCCCCCGGAGAGTTCCGCCGGACGGCGATCGGCCAGCTCCTCCAGTCCCACATCGGTCAGGCAGCGCAGGGCAATGGCACGGCGCTGAGCTGCCGGCCGACCCTGAACCTGGAGTACAAGCTCAACGTTCTCCCGCGCAGAAAGAACCGGAATCAGATTGAACGCCTGGAACACAATGCCAAGGTGATGCAGACGCAGATTGGCCAGCGCATCGCGCTTGAGACTGTTGAGTTCCTGCCCGACCACGGTCACCGTGCCGGAATCCGCTGTGTCCAGACCGCCAATCAGGTTGAGCAGTGTGGATTTACCGGAGCCCGATGGGCCGCACAGGCAGAGAAACTCTCCGCGACGCACGCTCATGTTGATGTCTTCCAGCGCCTGCACCGAAAGCCGGCCGGAGCTGTAGCGCTTGCCCAGGCCCTCACAGGTGACAATGACCTGCCCCTGCCCCCGCTCATCCGAGCTGGCACTGGCCTGCGGTTGTGTTGCTGTTGCTTCAATGCTCATCGAGACTGTCTCCCGTGATCAATACCGAGTCGGTGTTATTGATGGTTGAGTGAGCTGGCCGGAACACGTCGCATCGCCCACCAGGCCGGATAGAGCGACGCCAGTACGCCCAGGATCAGAACCAGCCCGGTGGCTGCTGCCAGATCCTCCCCGGACAGCACCAGATCAACCACTCCGCCCATTCCGGTGAGATCACCACCGCCGCCACCGGCAACGACGGTCAAATCAAGCCCGTCCGGGAAGGCGGCTACGGTAAGAAACGCCAGCAGGTTGCCAATGACCGCGCCCACTGCCAGAACCATGAGCGACTCGCTGACCACCATGCCCAGCACCTTGCGCCGGCCCAGGCCCAGCGCCTGCACCAGACTGAATTCACGGGCCCTTTCCGTGACCGCCATGATCAGGCTGTTGGTGATGCCAAAGGCCATGGCAATGACCACCACCACAAACCAGATGTACATGATCCCTTCAATAAGCTGGAGGCGGGCCACGGTCAGGGGTTGAGCCTCCTGCCAGGTGCGCACTTCCCCCTCATCGACGACCTCCCTGAGCGCGTCCCGCAGCTCTTCAGGGGTAACGCCGGCGGCAGGAGCCAGGGAGATCTCGGAAATCAGAGCCTCCGTTTCCAGCAGCTGCTGGGCGGTCTGCTGGCCGGTGAAGACAAAAGCCTCCTCGGTGGCCTCAAGACGGGCCTGATAGAGTCCGGCCACACGGAATCCCCGATCCACCAGCTGGTTGTCCGGGTTCTGACTCATCAGAACCACCCGTCGCCCGGGCTGGGTGTCCAGGCGTTCCGCCAGCCGCTCGCCCAGGATCAGACTGGAATCATCCGCCGATTCCAGATAGCGCCCTTCACTGATCGCATCGGGAATGAATGACAGTCCGCGTTCGGCGTCAGGGTCCATGCCAACCAGCGTGGTACGCGCCGACGCCCGCTCGCTGGAGACCATGGCCGGCACCCGCAGGCGGGCGGACCAGGCACTGACGCTGTCTCCCTCCAGCACCGCCATCAGCTCATCGGAAGGGGCAGGCAGGCTGTTATCGATGGCCGGGTCGTCCCAGTAGTCCTCGTGGCGGATCTGCACGTAGCCGGTCAATGTGTCGACCGCGTTTTCCACCACCTGATCGTGCCAGCCGCGCATGAACGAGCCCACCACCACCATGGCCCAGACACCCAGTGCAACGGCAAGCAGCACAATGGCGGTACGCCTGGGGTTGCGCCAGAGGTTGCGCCAGGCCAGTGTCAGCAAAAGTCGAAGATTATCCGCCCTCATCATCAAACCGCCTTCATTGCATCAACAGGCTGCATGCGTCGTATCCGACTGATGGGATAGAGCGCTGCGAGCAACGTCAGAACAAGAACAATTGCCGGTCCCACCACCGCCGACAGGACCGTCAGACGCGGGTGGATTTCGCTCGGCAGGTGGAATTCCGAGGCCAGCTCACCTCCGGGCACAGGTAGCCCGGCAGTCCGGAAATATTCGATAGCGGCAACCCCCAGCCCGAGACCAACCAGCACCCCGATCAGCACCAGCAGCATGGTCTCGGTAAAAATGAGCCGGGTAATGCGCCGGTGCGTCATCCCCAGGGCCATCATCACCCCGAACTCGCGGGTCCGCTCCATCACCGACATCAGAAAGGCGGTGAGAATGCTCAGCACCACCACAACAACAAGCACCACGTACATGATCCAGGCACCGGCCTGATCCAGGGCAATGGTCTGATCCAGTCCCGGCACCAGCTCTTCCCACTCAAGCACCCGCAGGTCGGGCTCATCCGCAAGCAGCGAGCGCAGGGTGGTGGTCGCCTCGGGCAGATCGCCAAGCTCAATATCGCCCAGCACCAGGGCATGGGCCTCACCCTGCAGATTGAAGGTGTTCTGGAAACTGGTCACCGGCATCTGCACCAGACTCTGATCCAGCTCCGGCTCGCCGCTGTGGAACAGGCCCACCACCTTCAGCGTGGTCACTGCCATGGAACCATGACGGCCCTGGCCCATGAACACCAGCTCATCACCGGGCTCCACCTGCAGCCGTGTGGCCAGGGATTCCCCCAGAACGGCCTCCGTGCCCTCGCGGATGTAACGGCCCTCCGTCATCAGGTTGGGCAGCGTGGAAACCCGCCCTTCCCTTTCGGGCTCAACCCCCACCATCTCAACGCCACGGGAGCGGGTGTCGGAGGACACCATGCCCCGTCCATGAGCGCGCTGGGTGATGGACTCAATGCCCAGGGCCTCTTCCACCTCGCCCATCCGCTCCCCGGAGTTGGCAACGGTATCCTCCATGCGCTGCTTCTCCGCATAGTCACTGTGCTGAACCTGCAGCACACCGGGAAACACCCGGAGGGTATTTTCAATGGCGATGGCGTAGGTGCTGTATTGCACCGCCAGCATGAAAACCAGAAAAAAGGTTGCAAAAGCGATCGCGGACAGCGTGAGCAGGGTTCGCCGCCGCTGTCGCCAGATGTTTCGCCAGGCAAGACGCAGACTCATCGGTCTCTACTGCTCCTTTCAGAATCGGGGGTTGCGCAGGTTGGCCACGGAGAACACCTGATCCGGCAGATCCAGATCGTATTCGGCTTCCTCCACGGTCACCTCAGTCCATCGCTCGTCGTCATCGACAGGCTCCATACGCTGGCGCACGGCAACCTGCCGGCCACCGCGCTCACCGACTTCCTCGGTACGCAGGGTCTTCACCTGATCACCACCCTGATCATGGAAAGCCTGACGCATGAGAATGTGGTCCTCGCGGATCACCAGCTCCTGGTGCCCCCAAACCACCGGCGCCTCCTCGTGGGGCTCAAGACGCAGCTCATAGTGCCTGAGTCCGTTCTCTTCCCAGTGGTCCACAACTTCAGGCTCATAGTCCTCGAGGATGCTGTCCGAGCGGGCGATCTCGTTGTTGGTGAAATCCGAGCTGAGCCACTGCTGGCTCATCATGGAGCCGGGTACCCGCACCACGCGATCCACATCCGGGGAGAAGGTCCACATGGAGCCGTCCATCAGCAGATGGCCTGTGCCGGCTTCACTCTCAGGCGAGAGCACCCGAACCAGGGATCTGTCCTTGCCCGCGGTCCAGAGCCTCATGGACAGGGTGCGCTCCCAGTCTGGGCGATGGATCACCACCTCGATACGCGACTCGGAGGTATTCCCCCGCCATTGATCCAGGGCTCCCGCCACCAGTTCTTCGCCATCAGGCGTGTCTGAGCCCGACTCAGCCACGGCTGCTGGTGAGCCAGCCAGCACCGCCAGCGCGGCAATTGCAAGGCTACGGATCCGTGGAATGCCTGAATGCAGAACCGACATCGGCTATGTCCTCCCTGGCGTTGTTGGAAATGGGTGAGTCGTTGGATACGGACAGCGCCAGCGCCCTCGGCAGCATCAGGGTCAGAACGTAGCCCGGCGCCGGTATCCAGCTGATGAAGCGGTATTGCGGGAAATGACGGAAATGTCCCTCCAGCCGGTCGCCCTGGTTGCAGAGATCGGCGATTTCCAGCACCTGAAGATCACAGCCCAGACCACAGCGCAGGAACTTGGAAAGCGCCTCTTTGGCGGTCCAGAGCACGGTCGCCCACTCGTGGCGATTACTCCCGGCGCCTGTGGCCGCAACGCTGCATTCGCGGGGCGTGGTCCTGGCCAGAATGGCTTCCGTGTGCAGAGCATCGACGGCTTCCAGGTCCAGAGTGATGGGCGTCGTCGCCGGGCCCGTCACCGCGCAGGCCAACTCCTGCTGGTGCGAGATGGATATCTCCCTGCCGTCACAGCCGGGGCCTTTGAGAACCGGTTGACCCATGGCACCGGCCTGGATGCAGACACTGGAAGCGTACCGCTCGGCAGCGAGCGCGTATTTGGCGGCGTGGCGTCCCAGCAGATAGCCCTGGCGTCGCCGTTGCGCAGGAATGCGCTCGTAGTAATGCTGTTCCCGGGGGTGGAGCAGCATCCCCGGTCGGGTTTCCGCATGTCCGGCCCTGACCCAGGCCAGTGTGGCGATTTCACTGAAGCCTGCCCCATGGACGGCAAGCTCAGCGCGACCGCGCTCCCCATCCAGGTGAAGCAGTGTGCCGATGTGTCCGGGCGGCCCACCCATGTCGACACCCACTGCCTCAGAGGCCCGCATGGTTCACCTCCTGGTCTGTTCCGCATTCCGGTAAATGATGCACCATGACGGAGCGCCTCCTTTGCCCTACCGCCTCGATCCGCTTCTGATCCAGAAGCTCACCGAAAGAACGCAGCGGTGCCGCGCGGAAGCCGTGATGACGGGCCAGGCGTTCCAGCTCATTGATGCGGGCCACATCAGGCCGCCCAACGCTCGCCAGTGAGCTGTCGCCCTCCAGCCCGATGAGGATGGACTCCGCCATACAGGCATAGGCCTCACCCTGGCGAAGACCGTAGTTGCCAATGGAGGGAGCCCCCGGAAGGCGCACTATGCCCCCGTCCAACACCAGCACGTCGGGGCGTTGTCCGCCCACCTGTGCCGCCACGTTGCGTGGTCGTGACAGATCGCAGATGAGGCTGCCGGCAGCCAGATGCTCAGGTCCGATAAAAGGCTCCGGAGAGCTGGTGGACACCAGCGCCACGTCAGCCGAGGCCAGTTCCGCCAGCTCGCCGCTGAGCACCACCAGCCGGCGGGTCTCCAGATAACCCAGGATTTCCTCTACAGCCCAGGTGGCGGGCGCCCCGAAAACGCAGCGCAGCTGATCCAGTACCGAGCCCGGCTGCCAGTTGCCGGTGTCTGAGGGATCGGCAACCAGTGAGCTGAGAACATCCCCCAGAGCCGCCCGGACGTTGGATCGCGCCGTTTCGGCGTCCTTGTTGACGTTGCCGATCAGGACCAGCGCAGGCGCACGTGCCAGCAGCAGTGCGGTCAGAGCGCCACCAACGGAACCGCTCGCCCCCACCACAGCGGCCCGGGTGCCGGCCCAGGTCTCACCAAGCGCATCCAGCAGCTCCTCCACGGCATGCACCCCGGCCACCGCCGTATAGGCATTCCCCGGCGTCACGGCAGGACCCTGGCCACTGACACGCTCTCCGCCACCCGTAAGAATCGAGGTATACGCCCCCAGACCCACCACCGAGGCTCCACGATCCCGGGCCAGCTCAAAAGCACTGTGGATCTCGCCGAGAGCATCCCGTCGCGGCATACGCACCAGCTGCCTCGTGGTATAGGGAACCATGATGAAATCCACGTCCAGCTCGACTCCGGCGGCGCTCTCAACCCGGCACCGGGATGCCACAAAACTCTCGAAATTACCGGCTACACTGGCTTCGAACGCAGCCAACTCAGCCTCATCCAGATCGCCGAGCGTCGGGTCATAATCGCGGTAGCTCTGGGCATCCAGTGGGTGAAGCACAAAGGCGACGCCCCCAGCGCCCGGAGCCCGGGGCGACACGCCCGGCCGGGGGCTTGCCGTCAGGGTCGCATCGTCTTGCCCGGTTCTCAGTCCCCGGTAAAGCCGGGCAATGTTGCCCGTATCCAGCACAGCCAGGGTGTGATCAAGCGCCGCCAGAGCCTTCTGGCATTCGGTCCGCCCGACTGTAAGCGGCGGCTGAATGCGCAGCACATTGCCGGCATTGAGTGTGGCCGCCACCCGGACACCGGTGACATTGAGCAGATAACCGGCCAGGAAAGGCGTGAGTTCTTCCTGGTCTGCCGCCACGGCCAGCAGGCTGCTGTCCCAGCGCGACGGCTCAATACGCAGCTCCAGACCCAGCATCAGACCACGTCCCCGGACCGAGGCGACAAGTCCAGGGTATTGACACTGCAGATCCAACAGGCCCTGCCTGAGTTCGTCCCCCATCGCTGTCACATGGCGGATCAGGGCCTGATCGTTTTCGCACAACCATTCCAGGGTGGCGAGCCCCGCCGTCATGGCCAGGGCGTTTCCGGCAAAAGTGGATGAATGCTTTTCCCCGAAGCTCTCGGTGTAGTGCTCGGGACGGCACAGGCAGGCCCCCACCGGCACCATGCCGCCGCCCAGCGCCTTGGAAAGGGCGACAATATCGGGTTCGGTGCCGGCGGAGGCGAACAGTGCACCGGTGCGCCCCAGCCCGGTCTGAACCTCATCCGCCACGTAGAGCACGCCATAGGCTGAACAGATCCGCCGGACCTCGGCCAGATACCCGGCAGGTGGAACAACCACACCACCCTCGCCCTGGATGGGTTCCACGATAAAGGCCGCATAGCGCTCCGGCGCCTCGGCCAGGGTGCGCTCCAGTGCCTGTGTATCGGCGTAGGGGATATGATCAAAGCCCTTCTCAGGCAACCGGAAGGGTTTCTGGTAACGCGCCCGGCCCGACGCGGAAAGCGCACCGAAGGTCTTGCCGTGGAAGGCATTGTGGGTGGACAGGATACGGCGACGCCCGGTAGCACTGCGTGCGATCTTGATGGCCACCTCAATGCTTTCTGCACCACTGTTGCAGAAGGTCACCCGACCCAGACCGCCTGGCGCCTGCTCAAGCAGCGTCTCGGCGAGTTCACCGGCCGGACCCAGCAGCGATGGCTGGACCATGCCCGGGCGCTTGCGCTGGAAGCATTCACTCAGCGCACTCCAGATGCGCTCCGGGTTATGCCCGAAAGGCAGCGCACCGAATTGCGCCGTGAAGTCCAGAACGGCCTTGTCCCCTTTGTAGAGGCAGGCGCCCTCGGCCGAGGTGAATTCGTGATCCAGGTTCACCTGCGCCATTTTCATCGCGAGCCTGGGGTTCACGCAGCGGGCAAAGGGGTGTTCGGCCGGGCTGTCATCCGCGGTATCGGATGGGGATGCCAGCGCCTCCTCCGCCACTACCGTCACCAGATCCTGCACTGTGGCCAGGTTCCAGAGCCGGGTCTCGTCAATGGCGCAATCGAAGTGATCCTCAACCTCGCCCATCAGCGTCAAAGCGGCGACCGAGTCAATACCAAGCCCGTAGAGATCATGCCCCAGCGCCACCTGCGCCGGATTCAGCCCAGCCTGGCGTGCCACCATGTCAGTCACGACCTGCTCAATGACACCATCCCGGGACACTGCGGAATCATCAGCCATAAGCCAGCTACCCCTGAACTTCCTGAACCCGGCCCATTGCCGGCGCGGAGAAGTCTTCCTCATGCACGGGACGGGGCAGGCCCTGCTCCCGGAAAAGCTCCCCGGCCTGACGGCGCTGTTTCTTGCCGCTGGTGGTTCGGGGAAGCGTCCGATGGGGGACGAAAAGCAGCCGGGCCACATCCACCTGGATGTCGGAAAGCACCCGGGTCCGGATGGTACGGGCCGCCTGGCTCAGGGCCTCGGCCCCGAGGTCATTGGTGGCCAGCTCCTGAATGATCACCACGACTTCCTGGTCGCTGTCATCCACCGCAAACGCAACGGCATCGCCCAGGGCATCCACCATGCCGGAGTCTTCCTCGGCGACGCGCTCAATGTCTTCGGGACTGATATTGCGGCCGTTGAATACAATGAGATCCTTCAGCCGACCGGTGATATAGAGCTCGCCCTGAAGCACAAAACCCAGATCGCCGGTGCGCAGGTACTCGGTCTCGCCCTCTGCCGCTATGCGCGCACGGAAGGTGGCATCGCTGTCCGCTCCCCTGCCCCAATAGCCGCGGGCCACACTGGCTCCGGAAACCCATATCTCCCCCACACGGGCCTCGGGCAGGGCCTCCAGAGTATCGGGGTCAACTATGCGGACCTCCGGCGCCGGACTGGGCGCGTTATGGACGGCGCCACAGGCCACCAATGGGTGGCCATTCGGCGCAGGCACGACGCGTTGGTGTCTGTTCAGTGCCTCGGCGTCCACCTCCAGAACCCGGTGAATGCTGTCCCTGTCATGGCAGGCAACGCACAGGGTGGCCTCCGCCAGCCCGTAACTGGGCGTCTGTGCTGCGGGATTGAACCCGAATGGCTGAAAGCGCTGGCTGAAACGCGCCAGGGTCTTCGCCCGCACTGGTTCAGCGCCGTTGAAGGCCACCCGCCAGCTGGACAGGTCGATGCCGGCGATCTGGTCATCACGGACCTGCCTGAGACAGTGCTCGTAACCGAAGTTGGGGGCCCCTGCGATATCAACACGGTAGTCACTGATCATCCTCAGCCATAGATGGGGCCGTTTGACGAAGGTGATCGGCGCCATGAAAACGCCACTGCAGCCGAGGTAGAAAACCTGCAGCAGAGTCCCAATCAGGCCCATATCGTGAAAAAGCGGCAACCAGCTGCCATAGACGCTGTCCCGGTGGCCGCCCCAGCGCGCCTGCAGCACCGCGCTGTTTTCCACAAGGTTGGCGTGATCCACCATCACCCCTTTGGGCGCACCGGTGGAGCCGGACGAATACTGCAGCAGCGTCAGATCCCCGGCGCTGATCGCCGGATCCCGCCACGGTTCGGGACGCTCCATCCTGAGCTCCCCCAGCGTCGCCACTTCAACGCCACGAACCCCTTCGCTGGCCAGGTACTCGCTGATCCGGTCCTTCCACTGCTCCTCCACCAGCACCAGTGCAGCTCCGCAGTCGCGCAGCATGTGCCGCACGCGTTCCAGGTAATATTTCCGGCCAGTGGGAAGCGGTGAGGGTACGGCCACTGCGCCTGAATACATGCAACCGAGAAAGGCATGCACGAAGTCCGGACCAGTGGGATAAAGCAGAATCACGGGTTGCTGGAAAAGATTCCGGACACGAAGCGAACCGGCAACTTCCTGAGCGCCACGCTGCACCTCGGCAAAGGTCTCGCCATGGGACTCCCGGCCCTTGTCATCCACAAAAGCCAGAGCGCGCCGATTCGGCTGTTGCTCGACGTGTTGGTCCAGGATGCTGATTAATGTGTCCACCAAGCCACCGATCCTTAGTCCCATTATTGCCCACTGAAACTGACGTGCCCTCTGGTGTTTTCACCCAGAGAAAGCGACAGTCGGATATTGACCGGGAAACGAAACGATACCGCAGGAAGCGACAGCTGAACGGCCTGTGGAGAGATAGAGAGTAGACATGGCGCAACCCTGAAATTTTATTATTATCAACGAGTTTTACTCTTTCAGGGATTATCTGGCAGCGGTCACTGGTTGTCCAGACAGGCCAATTCTTTTTGCCAAGCCTGTCACGTAAAAACATGATCCCGGTGTCACTTTTGCGTGACCCTGCTCACTGCCGCTCAGCGGTTGGAGCTCCCGCGTCAAAATAGGGCTCTTCCCGGGTCACGTGACTGACAACCAGTTTCAGCGAAAGTATGGGCAGAAACCACTCGAGCCCCGGCACCGGCGACAGGACCCAGTCGGCCAGCATCACCGCACCGCAGACCGAAAGCAGGCCCACGCTGCGCTGGAGCTTGATGGGTGCCATCAGGGTCAGAGCGCCAGTTAACAGCACATAGAGATAAACCCACAGAAAGTAGGCCAGCGCCCCTGTCTCCAGGAAAAACCAGGCAATGACGGCAACCTGGATGGCATGCCAGGCCACGAAGGAGAAAAGCTCACGCGGCCCCTGACCTTCGCGGTGGTACCAGCGCTTGGCACTGGGGGTGGCATTGGTGACCACACCACCGATCAGATCGAAGGTGATGATGAATGCAACCAGATGCTGGTACCAGGCCCAGCCCAGGTCATTGAGACCGGCGTAGGCAATGACCGTTGTGGCGGCGAGCATCGCGGCCACGCCGGAAAGCAGCAACTCGGATGGGGTGGCGCCAGGCCCGACGAAACGGTCCCAGGTGCCCAGCCAACCGTCACGGGGCTCAGGATGGTGCCAGTCAGAGGCCGGGCCGTGGGCGCCTGAAGGTGACTTCTCAGCTGAGGGCTGCATCCTTCGATTCTTCCTCCTTTGATGCTTTTCTGCGTCGCGACCCTGTATCGTCAGCCTCCTGCGGCACACCTGTAACCCCGTCCGCTTCATCCGCCTCCGTTGCCGGCAGGATGCGTGTGACCCGGCCCGTGCCACCGTCAACAATGACCCGATCGCCACTGCGGACCCATTGGCTGACCCCGTTCGCACTCACCACCGCCGGGATGCCCATTTCCCTGGCCACGATGGCACTGTGGGTCAGTACCGAGCCGATGTCCGTGACCACCCCGGCGGCGAGACTGAACAGCGGCGTCCAGGCCGTATCCGTAAAGCGCGTGATCAGAATCTCACCCGGCTGGAACTCATCCATCTGCTGGTCAAGATCCAGAATGACCCGGGCGCGCCCTTCGATCCGACCAGGACTTGCCGCAATGCCCATCAGTTCTGTCGCCTTTTCGTGCTCGGTTTCAGCACCAATGGATGGCGTCCAGGGGCTGATGAAGGTCTCCGGCGGCACCGGGGCACGTCTGTTGAGCGCATCATCACGCTTTGCCTGACGGATGGCCGAAGGCGGGAAGATACGCGATCCCGCCTCCTCACCCTCGAGATAGCGCCGGATGCCCTCATAATCAAGGAAACCCATGTCCTCGACACGCTCAATAACGCCCTCGTCCACCAGACGCTGCGCCACTTCAGTGATCACCCTGCGCACCATCCAGATCCCCTGTAGATAGCACATGCGGGTCGATTCCCGCCAGGTGCTGAAATGCTTGTAGCAGCGGATCAACCAGCGCAGGGTCGCACGTTTGTGGATGGGCAGCTCCCCAAGCAGCTCATCCAGGCTGGCCGAACGGTCCGTGGCGCGCTCCTCGGCTGACCCCGACGCTGTGGCCTCGCGGGACATCATGAGCTTGTGCACCATCTTCAGCACATAGCTGGGTTCATCAATCCAGCGGGGCACAGCAACGTCCATTTCCACCTGGCCCCGCACGCCCTGGTCGAGAAGAAACGCATCCACCGCCTCGGCGAATGGCCGGGTACCCGGATCCCGGCGAAGCCGATCCAGGGTTCCGGCACCCGGCTGCCCGGCAAGGGCCTCGGCCACACCAGGCGTCCGCGCCGCCTGATCGGCGAGCTGCCGAATGCCCTCACCGGCGTCCATGGAGCGCATCTCGGAGGTGCCGGCACGGACCCGATTGGCCAGATCGTTATCCTCGCCCAGCCACTGGGTTGCCGTGGCCCGCACAATGTCGTAGAACAGCATGGCGCCAAAATAGGGAGGCATCATCACGCCACAGGCTTTATGGAAATAGGCGTAGGCTTCGTCGAGCCTGACCGCCAGCTGGTGTCGATCACGGGTGCTCAGGTCCGTGTCGTGCCAGCGCCGCAGCACATCCAGGCGCTCATCCAGCATCGCCTGTGCACGGCGCCGGTAGTTGAACCAGTGATCGATCTGCACCCGCAGATAGTGCCAGGTGCCGACCACAAGGGGCCAGCCTCCCGGGGGTTTGCCCCAGGGGTTATGGTAGTTTTCGGCATCCACATCCTCACTGGAATAGTTGCCCAGAAAATCGCTCTGCCTGCGGAATATGGCGCTCTGGGACAGCAGATACGCCATATAGGACACATCCGCATAAGGGCGGCCATGGACGAAGTCCCCGTAATGGTCCGGATTGCCGGCATCACGCATGCCGATGACCTTCAGGAAGGCCGGGCCATGGGTGTGGTGCATGTACCGGCGCACGAAGGACTGCCCCAGAGGCGTCATGACGCCACTCCAGGATTCGCCGATGTCGCGCACGGTGAACATGCGCCCGGCCATTCCCGAGTTCACTGATCCGGTGGTGACTGATTCCACCGTGATCGGCCGCGCCTGAAGCAGGTGGAAGCGCTCACCGTCAAAGGCCCACTCAACGTCCAGCTCCTCGCCTTCGGCCCGGGGGATACTCAGCACAATGCGCCCCAGCTCCTGCGCCTGCTCATCACTCAGACAGCGGCTGTTGCGCCAGGCATCGTCAACGCGCTGTTCCACAATGCCCCCCTGCTCCGAAGGGGTGGACTGGATGAGCTTGTAGCCGACCGAGACGGACTGCAGATGCCCGTCATCGCGATCACACAGGTAGGTGTCCGTGCCGGTGCGCCCACTGACGATGGCCTCGCCCAGCCCCCAGCCCGCCTCAATCAGCAGGCTGTCGCCGCCGTGAGGACTGCGCGTGAAGGCCACGCCCGAAACCCGGGCGGGCGTGAGCGTCTGCACCACCAGGGCAATGCCCGGTGGCCGCACGGACAGGCCATGCTCGCGGCGATAGTGACTGGCCCTGTAGGACCACAGCGAAGCCCAGCAGTGACGCACGGCGTTGAGGACATCGGACTCGGAGCCAAGGTTGAGCTGGGTTTCGTACTGGCCGGCAAATGAGTGCTGCTCGCCATCCTCATCCGCCACAGACGAGCGCACCGCCACCGCTGGCGCGGCCAGCTTCCTCCAGGCGTCGGTCACCCGGGTCTGTACCTCCGCTGGCAGCTCAGCCCGCAGGATGGCCTCCTGCACGGACTCGAACCACTCACGCTGGGCCTGTTCCGCTTCCGGCGGACCGGCTTCAATGCGCGAGCGAAGGGCATCGTTGCCATTGATAAAGGCGTCATAGGCGGCCGTGGTGATGAGAAAACCGTCCGGTACCGGGAGCCCCCGGGCCGTCATCCAGGCCAGGCTGCGACCCTTGCCACCGAGGCTGTCGCCGGGTCCTCTGGCCGCTTCTTCGAGATCAAGCACTAAAGTCACAGTAACCTCCTCATGGCCCGTCTCCAGGACCCATTCAAATGCGTATCAACGTTCTGACATCCGGGCAACGGCGTGGCGTCGGTTCAACACGGTCATTGGCGTAGCCCACCCGGGCGAAGAAAAAGCCCCGCCCCGGCGGCAACCCAAGCTCACGCTGGAACGCCACGCGCAGCCTTTCATGCTGGAGCACCACACTGATGGGATGCAGGCTCAGCCCCTGCTCCGTCAGAGCCAGCCAGACAGCGAACATCTGAGCGCCGGCGGCGAGCCTTGTGCCCGGATCAGCCCCGTCCGACGGCATGAATCCGTAAAGCAGCGCCGAGGCCTCGCTGACCCGGTCGCCGAACTGCCCGGCCAGACTCCGGGCCAGACCCAGGCGACCCAGCCCGCGCATCGCCGCTGGCGCCAGCAGCGCCCGAAGAAGCGGTCGCTGCCAGGAAGGGAGGGGACCCAGCAGACTGGTGATGGGCATACCGTCCCCGCTTGCCTGCGAATCGTCGAATCGCAGGCAGCGGTAGGTTTCCGCCCAGTTTCCGGCATGGGTGAACTCGATCGAAGCGTGGCGACTCACAAAATCCGCCGCCTTCTGAATGGCTTCGGGTGATTCGATCAACTGCCATCCCGCAACGCCAGGCGGCTCCTGACTCAGTGCCGGGAAGGCAAAACTGCGCGGGCCGGAAACCGCCTCTGCCACTCCCTGGGGTATCGCCCCACCCTGGTAGGGACTGCGATGGGTCTTCCTCTGCATTGCAAGCCCGCAGCACCGCTCGGCCTCCTCTCGTGCCGCCTTCTCGACCCGGCCTGTAACCCGGACTGTGGCCAGCGGCTGAAGGGGATCAGGGAGCACTTCCCGTGCCGCATCCGCCACGCTGACCTCAGCCTGCCAGCCCCGTGCCACCAGCCCCGTCACCAGGGCTTCAAGATAGGCGCCGCAGCTCAGATGCATTTCCAGCTCATGGGCCTGTGGCAGCGCCCGGAGGCAGCGCTCAGGATCCAGAGCCAGCACAAGTTTCGCGATGACACCGGGGGCGTCCGCTTCAGCCTGCGCGAGTGACCACGGCTGTACGTTGTGCGACGAGGGGGCACCCGTGGCGATTTCCAGAGCAAACTGCAGATCCGCCTCAAAGGCCTCGGTATGGTCCAGAGTGGCCGCTTCCATGGTTCTTCGCTCCTTCCGGCGGGTCAGCGTTTCACCGCCACAAAGGCATCCCGCATGACCGGCAGCTCGACATGCTCAACAGAGGGAAAACCGGCGGCCTCAAAACGCCGCCGGTATTCACTCGCCGTGCTTTCCCGGCCACCATCGGTGGAAACCAGCATGTCCAGGGACAGCAGTGTGGTGAGCTCCGGTCCGTTTCCGTCCTCAGCCAGTGCGCACTCGGTTGCCACCACGCGGCCGCCGGGGGCCAGGGCCCTGCAGCACTTCTCCAGCAGGCGCACCTGTGTCTCCGGATCCCAGTCGTGAAGCACCCAGCCGAGATAGATCACGTCATAGCCCTGAGGCAGCTCTTCATTGAGGAAATCACCCGCCCGGGTATCCATTCGGTCGGCCTTGCCGTAATCGTCACGGATCCACCGCTGGGCGATGTCGCAGACCTCCGGGAGATCCAGAAGGGTGACCTGGATGCCGGGGTAATGCTCCAGCAGCACGTGTCCGAAAACCGCCGTGGCACCGCCCACATCAAGCACACGCTCATCACCGCGCCAATCCAGGGCCTGGGAGACGGCCATGGCGGTTTCGGCATTGAAACCATGCATCGTCCCCAGAAACGTCTCCAGCGCCTGCGGATCACTGTAGAGATTCTGGAAATGGCCTTCTTCGGACCCGGTCACCTGCTTCCAGCGATTGCTGCCTTCCCGCACGGCATCGCTCAACTGCTGCCACAGCGGCATGACGTCGCGGTAGACATGCATGATCAGGGCGCTCAGGTCGGCTTCACAGCCCTCCACCAGAGTGGCGCGCACGGCCGGGGAACAGCGGTAACTGCCCGCCTCACAGTCAAGCAGGCCCAAAGCGGTGGCCGCCTGCAGAAGACGGGCGCAGGCCTCACCCTCGAGCTGGCATTTGTCGGCAATGGCCTCGGCCGGTCTGGCCTCGTCGGCGATACAGTCGAAGACCCCGAGCTCCTTGGCGCTGAACAGCACCTGAGCCTTCCAGCCTCCGATGGCCAGATCGACGATTTCCTGTGGGCTTTGCATGGTCATGGCTGTCTTAACTCCTGCTTGTGATGTTGTTGTTCTTCCGATTCAGGTCGCGGAGGCGGCCGGCGGCGGACCTGCCGAGTCGTCACGCTCCTGCAGCACCCTCACCAGCGTCTCCACGGTGTAGTGGATCTGCGCCCGGGTATGGCTCGAGGTGACAAAAAAACGCAGGCGGGCTGCGTCCTGATCCACGGCCGGGTAGGTGATGGGCTCAACGTTGACGCCACGCTGGAACAGCGCATCGGCAATCTGGATCACCCGGGTGGAATCGCCCAGGATCACGGGCACCACCGGCGAGTCAGCGCTGGGACCGGTATCAAGCCCCTGCTCCCGCACCAGCTCGCGCATCAGATTGGCCCGTGCCTTCAACCGCTCGACCCGTTCCGGGGCCTGACGCAACACCCCGATTGCGGCTTTCGAGGCAGCCGCGTTGGGTGCCGGCATGCCAACGCTGAAAATGAACCCAGGGGCGGTGTAGCGCAGATAGTCCACCCACTTGTGGCTGCCGGCGATGTAGCCGCCGCAGCCGGCCAGGGCCTTGCTCATGGTGCCCATCCACAGCTCTACCCGGTGTGGATCAATCCCGGAATACTCGGCAATACCCCGCCCGGTTGTGCCGATGGTTCCCAGTGAGTGGGCCTCATCGATCAGCATTTCCGCGCCATGGCGTTCCTTCACATCAACGAAGGCCGCCAGATCCGGTATGTCGCCGTCCATGCTGTAGACGCCTTCGATGGCAATGAGCACCCGGTCGTAACGCTCGCGGAGCGCGCTCAGCCGCCGATCCACAAAGGCCCAGTCGTTATGGGGGAAGGCAAGGCGCTGGGCGCCCGCCAGAACGGCGCCCTGGATGATGCTGTTGTGGGCGAGCTCATCGTGGAGAATCAGATCGCGCTCGCCATAGAGATGCCCGATGGTGGTGACGTTGGTGGCGTGACCGGAGACAAAGGCCAGCGCATCCTCAACCCCGAGAAAATCCGCCAGTTCGGCCTCCAGCTGCTCATGCAGCGGGATCTGGCCACTGAGCGCGCGGCTCGCCGACACCGAGGTGCCGTAATCGTCGATGGCATCCTTCGCCGCCTGGGAAACGGCCGGATCCCCGGACATCTCAATGTAGTTGTAACTGGAGTAGTTGATCAGCTCGCCGCCGGCCACCGAGACCACGCTCTGGTTCACACCCTCGATGGTCTTGAAATAGGGATGCGTCCGGGTGTTGGCATCAATGAGCGTCAGACGCTGCTGCAGCTCCTGGTAACCCTCTGTCTCCTCCAGCTTCCGCACCGGGGTACGCCCGGTTTCGACACCGAAGCCGGGCGTGATGACCACCGGGCGCAGCGGTGCGGCCGGCCCTTCGGGCTGTAGCTCGCCCGAGTTCTCTTCCCCACTGCTTTCCCCGACATGAAGGCGCACGAACTCCATGACGTTACCCACGGTCATGCCCCGGGTCAGAGGCAGATCCGGCAGACCCGGGAAGGCGGCCGCAAGGTTCCGCTGCAGGCGGGCGAGCATCAGCGAATCAAAGCCCAGTCCGTCCATCAGGCTCTGCCCGGCATCCAGTTCATCCGCTTCGAAGGCGGCGATATCGGCCAGAACCTCCCGCACACGGTGATCCATGCCCTGCGGTGTCGGATCTGTTGCTACCGGTGCTTCCCTGTCATCACGCGCAGCGCTCGCATCCGGGGCACCCTGCGCCTGAGGCCGGGCCTCCGGCGTGGCCACCCCCTGCGTGGTGGCAAGAGCGTCCCTGAGGGCATTGGCCTGGGCTTCCAGGGCCCGGCTCTGGGCCATCAGGACTTCCATCTGCCGGTCATCCATGGTTACGGATCCCCCCTGTTGCTGTGTGGCAGTTGCTCTGGTGGACGACTGACGCTCGGCCTGGGACGCTGATCCCGCCTCCCGGTCCGGTAAGGGAAAGCGGTGATGCTGGAAGGGATAGCCGGGCAGGCTGATGAGCCGGGCGCCCTCACAGCGGTGCATCGCCTTCCAGTCAATGGGCTGTCCGAGACGGAAAAGTGCGCCTAGACTCTCCAGCAGCACCCGGGCATCATCGGGTGTGTCACCAGCCAGCGAGGCCAGCCCCTGACCGGCATCACCGCCGTTCTGGAACATCAATCCCAGCAGAGTCTGCCCGGGCCCCAGCTCCAGCCATGTGTCACAACCCTGCCCCTGGAGAGCCTCCGCCCCGTCCGCGAAGCACACCGGTTCACGCAGATGACGGCGCCAATAGGTGGCATCAGGCACCTCTCCGGCACCCAGCACACGCCCCTCGTGCTGGCAGACGATCGGGATGCGCGGTGCTCCGAAGGGGATGCCGCAGGCGAAGGCTTCAAAATCGGCCAGCAGCGGATCCATCAGCGGTGAATGGAACGCCGCAGCCACCCGCAGAGGCCGGGCGGGAATATCCTGCGCTTCCAGACGCGCCAGAGCGTCCGCCACCGCCTCTTCGGTGCCCGACAGCACCGTGCTGCGCGGGGCGTTGTAAGCGGCTACAGTCAGCTGACCCGGATGCGCCGCCAGCACCGGCTCAAGCGCCTCAGGCGGGGCGCCCACACTGGCCATGGTGCCCTTCTCCTCCAGCCCCTGAACCAGTCGACTGCGCTCAGCCACCAGATCAATCATGGCCTCAACAGAAAGCACCCCGGCTACGCAGGCCGCGACGTATTCACCCAGGCTGTGCCCCGCCACGGCGGCGGGCTCCACGCCCCAGTCCCGCCACAGCGCCGCCAGCGCGTATTCAACGGCCACCAGGCCGAGCTGGGTATAGGCGGTCTGCCGGAGCCGCTCCGTCTCCTCCGGGTTCATGACCACGTCCGCCAGCGGTGCGTCCAGGTGGGGTCTGGCCAGCGCGGCGCAGCGGTCGAATGCCTCGCGGAAAGCCGGGTAACGCCGGTAGAGGCCGCGCCCCATGCCGGGAAACTGACTGCTCTGGCCACTGAAGAGGAAGGCCACACGCGGCGGCTGACCGCCTTTGACGGCGTCATGCCGAACCGCTTTGGACGCCTCACTGGCAAAGGAATCCAGTCTGTCCGCCAGCGTTTCGGTGGAATCGGCCACCACCGAAAGGCGGTGCTCAAAGGCGGCGCGGCCGGTGTTGGCGCTGAAGCAGACATCCGCCAGCCGGAGTCCCGGATCGTCCCGCAGCTGGGCGGCAATGCGCCCCGCCTGGGCCCGCAACGCCTTCTCCGTGCGCGCGGAGAGCGTCATCAGCTGGTCACGGCCATCATCCCCACCCGTGGGAGCGGCGCTCACCGCCGGTGCGCTCCCAAGCACCACATGCGCGTTGGTGCCACCAAAGCCGAAGGAGCTGACCCCCACCACGCCAGGGCTGCCATCGCCAGCCAGGGCCTCAACGCGGCTGGGAATGGCCAGACTGCTGCCCAGATTGAGATGGGGGTTGAGTCGGTTCACGGCCGGCTGCGGGGGGACCGCATCATGCTCAAGCATCAGCACGCCTTTGATGAAACCGGCAATCCCCGCGGCGGCCTCAAGATGGCCGAGATTGGCCTTGATGGAACCCAGCCGGCAGGGCGTGCTGCGCTCACCAATGACCGCACCCAGGGCGTCCACCTCCACCGGGTCCCCCAGCGGCGTCCCGGTGCCGTGTGTCTCCACGTAATCCGGCGCTGACGGGCCCAGGCCGGCCATGGTCAGCGCGCTGCGAACCGCAGCCTGCTGGGCGCGGCCGCTGGGGGCGGTCAGACCATTACTGCGACCGTCCTGATTGACCGCCGAGCCTTTGACCACAGCCAGAACCCGATCGCCATCCGCCAGCGCATCCTCAAGCCGCCTCAGCACAACAAAACCGACGCCCTCCCCGCGACCATAACCGTCCGCATCGGCATCAAAGGTCTTGCTCTGGCCGTCCGGGGCGAGCATATGGGCATCCGACAGTCCGGCGAACATCTCGGGCGTGAGCATCAGATTCACCCCGCCGGCAAGCGCGCTGTCACATTCACCCAGACGCAGGGCCTGACAGGCGTTGTGAATGGCGACCAGGGACGACGAGCAGGCCGTATCCACCGCCATGCTGGGGCCGTTCAGATCCAGTGCGTAGGAGATGCGATTGGCGACAATGCTGTGTGCACTGCCGGTGGCTGAATAGGCGCCCACAGAGTCCGCGCGCTGGTACGCCATAAGCGCGAAATCCCAGGCACTCACTCCCACATAGACACCGGTGCGGCTGCCGGCCAGCCCGGACCCGGTTCGGCCGGCATCCTCCAGTGCCGCCCAGGCCAGCTCCAGCGCCAGCCGCTGATGCGGATCCATGCAGGCGGCTTCCCTTCGCGAGATGCCGAAGAAACCGGCGTCGAACCCCTCCACATCATCCAGAAAACCACCCCGACGTACGTTGGTGGTTCCGGGGGTCTCCGGATCCGGGTGATAATAGCGTTGTATGTCCCAGCGTTCCGCGGGCATGTCCCGCAGACACTCCTCGCCACGGCTCAGCCGCTGCCAGAGCTCATCGGGCGTCTCAGCACCGGGCAGCCGACAGGCCATGCCCACTACGGCGATGGCGTTACTGTGCGGCCCGCCCGTCACCGCAGAGCCGGCCGTTGCCGTACTCTCTGCGCCTGGGCCGCCGATATGGGCCGCCAGTTCGCGCACACTGGGATGATCAAACAGCAGCGAAGGCGGCAGCCGGGTCGCAACCACCGTCTCGAGTTCGCCAAGAATGGTCACCAGACGGGTTGAACCCAGCCCCAGTTCACGAAGGGGCGCCCTAACGTCGACCTGCTCTGGCTCCATGGCCATCTCGCGGGCGAGACGATCACGGAGCCAGGCCTCAACCTGTTCACTGCCCGCCCGATCCGGCTGACTCCGTGTGTCGGCCTCCCGGGTTGAGCTGTCCGCCTCGGAGCGCCCGATGCAGGCCTCGTCGAGCCGGCCCTCAAGGTAATCGCGACGGCACTGCTGGCGCTGTATCTTGCCACTGGAGGTGACGGGTATGGCCCCGGGTGGAATCAGTGCCACCGCCTCCAGATCAACCTCGTGCTGACCGGCCACGGCAGCCCGCACGGCCCGGAAAATGGCCGCCTCATCGCGCTGATGCATGGCCTCCTGGGTCAGCTCCATCACCAGACCAACCCGCGGCTCACCCTCGCGCTCCACAGCAAAGGCGGCGGAACGCCCGGCGCGCAGTGCCTCATGGCTGCTTTCTGCCGTAATCTCCAGATCCTGCGGGTAGAGATTGCGCCCATGAACAATGATGAGATCATCAGCCCGTCCGGTGATGAACAGAGCACCGTGGCGAACAAAGCCGAGATCCCCGGTGCGCAGATAACAGGCCTGGTCATGCGCATCCTGCACACGGGCCTCGAACTTCTCGCGGGTCTGCTCCGGGCGCTGCCAGTAACCATGGGCCACGGTCTCGCCGCCCAGCCAGATCTCACCCACGGTGTCCGGCGGACACGGCCGATGGCTGTCCGGATCCACGATCCGGATGCGGGTCCCGATCCGGCTCCAGCCGCAGCCCACCAGGCGATACGAAGCACCGGTCTGCTCCACGACCCTGCCCTGCTCAAGCGTGTCCGCGTCCAGCGGAACAACCGTCATCGGCTCTTCCGGATGCCGGATGGCCACCCCGAGCGTGGCTTCCGCCAGACCGTAGCCTGGCACGACGCCGCCCCGGGGAAACCCGCAGCCCGCATAACGTTCGGTAAATCGCTCAATGGAGGTGATCTTCAGCGGCTCAGCCCCGTTGAGCAGCACCCGCCAGGAGCTCAGATCCAATGTCTCAAGCTCGGCGCCTCCGACTCGATCCACACACAGATCCAGCGCGAAATTGGGCGCCGCCGCGTGGGTTCCCCGATAACGGGAAAGCGCCCGCAGCCAGCGCACGGGCTGCTGCACAAAGGCTTCCGGCGTCATCAGATAACAGGGGATGCCGTTGAACAACGGCAGCAGCATGCCGAAGATCAGCCCCATGTCGTGGAACGCCGGCAGCCAGGTGACCATGGCATCGCCTTCGTGCATCTGCACGCCGAAGGTCAGCTCCAGAAAGTTGGTCAGGAGATTGCCGTGGCTGACCATGACCCCTTTGGGGGAGGAGGTTGAGCCGGAGGTGTATTGCAGGTAGGCGAGCCGGTCCCAGCCGTAGGCCTCATTGACGAGCGCACCGCCGGGCTCCTCAGCCGCCAGCTCTTCGGTGACAATCCAGGTGGGCCCCGCAAAGGCCGGCGCCTGTTCCACGAGGCTGTCGCGGTTATCGAGCACATCCCTGGTCGTCAGCGCCAGGGCAGGCCCGGCATCTTCCAGAATGGAGACCAGCCGCTGGAAGCGCTGACTCCGCCGCCGGCGCTCCACCTGCGGTGGATAGGCCGGCACGGCTGTGATGCCGGCATACAGACAACCGAAAAAAGCCACCAGAAACTCGATGCCGTTGGGATACATCAGCAGCGCCCGATCCCCGGGACGCGCATGCTGAAGCAGCCGCCGGGCAACGCCGTGGGCACGTTGATCAAGCTCACGGTAAGTCAGCCGCCCAGCCTCCCGCTCGCCGTCCTCGAGGTACACATAGGCCGTGTCCGAAGGCCGCTGCGCCGCCTGTCGCTCCAGCAGGGCAGCCAGATCACTGGCACTGGCTCTGCGATGCAACTCGCTCCGTTCCACCATTCACCTCCCTGTTCTCAGGACGCCATGCGTGGGCTGGACGACAGCACGGGAGCAGACCCGCAGGGGACTGAAGGTGGCATCAGGGGCAACGGCGGCGCTTCCCCATTCGGATACCCACTGGTGGTGTGGTCAATCAGGCGGTCGGTCAACATTTTCTTATCCGTTGTTATTATGTCGCTTTATTCAGGCGCCGGAATTACCCGGCAAAGGGTCTTGAGCCCACTTATTCCTGATACTGCGACGTTAACGGAACCTGCCTGTTGAATCTGTGAAGGTACTCTCCCTTTGTGGATTCCATGGCCGATCTGGTTAAATCCTGGCCGTTTCAGTATCCCTTAATGGCTGCCCAGAAACGCAATGACATCGTCCGTGGAAAACGGCCAGTTCAATTCCCGTCCGCTGGGCTCCATCCGCAGCACCGGAATCCGCTCCCCGTACTCCGTCACCAGATCCTCCGACTCGGCAATATCCACCACCTCCACCGGAATCGGCGTATCCAGCGGCGTATTCACCAGCACCTGCTCCGCCAGTTCACACAGCTCGCAGTGCTCCGTTATGTAGAAATACAGCGTTGTTCCCGGTGCGCCACTCAAACCTATTCACCTCACTTTGTATGGATGCGACGCCCGCGAGTTTACCCCAATGTCTGGTCGGGCCGCAGTAACCGCGCTTCCGGGACCGTCCGTCGCCAGGGACGGCGACGGACGAGCTTACAGGGAGGTATTCACAGCGTGTCCCGGAAGCGCGGTTACTGCGGTCCTGGCACGAAAGCTTATTCAGCTTATTGCACAACGGATGCATTCAGCTTGCGAGCACCCACCGACTTGCTGATAATGCCGCCTCCCATCAGCCCCAAGGATATAGACATGTGGTTCCGCAACGCCCGACTGTACCGCCTCACAAAAACCCTGGAAAACAGCCCTGAAGCCATGGAAGAGCAACTTGCCGAGCGCGCCTTCAAGCCCTGCGGCCCCCAGGACAGCGCCCGCCAGGGCTGGGTTCCGCCACTGGGCAAACACGGCAGCCAGCTGGTATTCAGCTCAGGCGGCTACCACATGATCTGCCTGCGCAAGGAAGAGAAGGTACTGCCGGCCTCCGTCATCAAGGAAACCGTCGACGAACGTGCTGAGCACATCGAACAGGAACAGGGCCGCCCGGTACGGCGCAAGGAACGCAACGACATCAAGGACGAAGTCACCCTGGAACTGCTGCCCAAGGCCTTCACCAAGTCCAGACACATCCATGCCTACATCGCCCCGGATGAATCCCTGATCGTGGTCGACTCCGCCAGCTCCAACGCGGCGGAAACGCTACTGACCGAACTGCGTGAGACCATCGGCTCGCTGCCCGTGCGCCCGCCCGTGGTCAACCAGTCACCGGCGTTCACCATGACTCAGTGGCTCAGTGGCGACGCCG
>LKMJ01000768.1_pt1 | contig 26269 bp, 30 predicted proteins | sample 643391 | NCBI WGS metagenome assembly LKMJ01 (sample SAMN04112250, study PRJNA286221) | soda lake metagenome | biome: soda lake; feature: Kulunda Steppe; material: water; isolation source: sample PL-Br10 brine of Picturesque Lake | place: Russia: Kulunda steppe | collected 2010-07 | reverse complement strand
TCAGAAGAGACCACCGTCCCCGTCAAACCGACCGTCAAGATCAATATTAGAAGAGCTTTATGCAAATCTACCATAAAATTACATTATGATTGCCGATATATAAACCTTGTTAAATTATTAAATAAACAGTTAGAGATAAATCAGAGAAAAATACGGTAAGGAAAAAGAAATAAGAGGATTCATAACGGATAAAATACTGTTACCGCTTCTACTACTCCTCTTCCTCTGCTTCTTCTTGATCCTCGTCTTGAGTCTCTTCATCTTCTGCTTCTTCATCTTCTGTTTCTTCTTCCTCTGTCTCTTCGTCTTCTTCAGCAGAGTCAAGATCAAGCTGTGACTCCAGAGCTTCCGCCCCGGAGGATGCATGGCCGATGATCTCTTCTACCGTTTCCTCTGTCACTATACCTTCGCTGATCGAAAGGTTCTTTGCCTTTCTGAAAGCTTCGGAGATGACTGTAGGTGCAGTGGTCTCTGTGATGTAACCTGCGTTGACAGCCAGGTTGAAAGCCATACTTGCAGCTGACTCGACGTCCTGTCTGTACTGTTCTTCATCAATGTCAAGCTGTTCGGAAGTGAAGATCTCTCCTTCGCTGTAAGCTATGTCTAAATCTAGGCCGATCTCTAGAGGCTCTATTCCTACCTGGTTAAGGATATCTGCATCATCCTGTGTGATCTCTTCTCCTTGGTTGACGATTACTCCAGGTTCCTGTACATGGATTGAACCGTCTTGTACCTGGACGTTAAGACCTGCTCCCTGAAGCTTTCCAAGCATAGGACCGGGTCCGATTCCTGTGTCGCCATCTGGCACTTCGATATCATTTGGTGCTGTCTCTCCTCCCTGTGCGGCTGCTGATGACTTATTGTTCTGGATAAGAGAGTATAGCTGGAAAGGATCTTTCTCCGAGAAGATGAAAGCCGGCTGAACTGCTTCGTTTTCGTTCAACCGATCAATATCTTCCTTTTCAGCTTCATCAATCGCAATCTTCATCAAGGTCTTTCTTTCCATTCTGATGTTTGCAAACTTCTTCATCTCCTTCTTAATCTGCTGTAGCTGTTTGGAAGGCAGATTATGCATGTCAAGAATCCCCACTACAGGAGACTCCTCAATCTGCTCAGACATATGTTCAACTATCTGTTCCTTCTGCTCCCTGCTCATGTTCTTAGGTGTTGGCTGTACCATTACCTATTCACCTCTACTGTAGGACCCATAGTGGTCTTTATCATAACAGATTTTACGTTGTTCACACCTTGTGGAAGCTCTCCCTCCACAAACTCGTATACCGTGTTGGCGTTTCTTGCAACGTTCTCCAGATCGTAGTCTTCCTTACCGATCTTAAGCTGTAGAAGAGGTTCTTCCTTCAGCCTTAGGTTTACGGTATTTCTAAGAGACTCGATTGTTTCTGTAGGATCCTCTCCTGGCTGCATAGGATCAGGCATCATGTCCCTTGGTCCGAAGACCTGTCCAAGCTGCTTACCGATCTTAGGCATCAGAGGTGCCTCCGCGATTAGGAAGGTCATCTCCTCAGCAAGATCTTTAGCCTTTGAAGGGTCGTCAAACATCTCCTCCAGCTCGTCCTCACTGACAATCCTGTCAGCTGTGTCCGCTTCGTTGGTGATCGTGTCTCCTATGACTCCGATCTTGATCTCTTCGTCAGCTTTGTAAGGTAGTTTGATATCTTCGTTTATCCTGTTGTCAGGATCCGAAAGATCCAGGTCTGAAAAGTTAATGACCATGTCTACGGATTCCTGAAAGTTTCTGTCCTCTGATTCTTGAACTGCTTGTTCTACGGCTTCTTGAAACTCCATTTTATATCACCTAAATTCCTTCCTCCGCTTCTAGGCGGTCGTCGTATTTTCCTTCTGAGATTTCCTGCTGTACATCATAAGCGTCTTTTCCATCGATAGTAATACCCATCGAGTCAGCGCTTCCGATAACTTCTTTTACGGCTCCTCTAAGATCCATCGCAAGAAGATCAGACTCCTTCATCCTTGCCAGCTTACATGCTGTCTCGAAATCCATGTCCGCAACCTTATTCTTGTTAGGCTCTCCGGATCCGGATTCAATACCTATCTCGTCCTTGATAAGTGCTGCGATCGGAGGCTTCCCTACCTCTATCTCGAACTCTCCTGTGTCTTCGTCGACAACCACATCTACAGGAACCTCCATCCCTTCAAAGTCTTCTGTCTCCTGATTTATTGCGTTTACGATTTCTCCTACATCAACTCCTTGAATGGGAGCTAGCTCTGGTCCTAGAGGTGGTCCGGCAGATGCCTGACCTCCTTCAACCAGTGTAGTTACAGTTGTCTCACTCATGCTACCGCCTCACAGCCGTAGTTAGTTTGGTTGTTCATTTTTGTACGTCACCTTATAGTATTAGTTAGAGGATGCTTTCTTCCTTACCGTGTCCACATCGACTGTGGTCGGTATAGGAACCGCCGCATCCAGCAGTTCAATCGTTACTTCCCGGTTTGTATCATCGATTCTCTTAACTTTTGCTTCCTCTCCCTTGAAAGCTCCGCCGATAACCTCTACTTCGTCACCTTCCTCAATCTGAATATCTTCTTCTTCCTCGGAGAGGTATTTCTCAATCTCATCTACATCGACTTCGTCGTCGATTATTCCGTTCAGATGTCTTACCTCGCTGGCAAGATCGTTGATCGCCTGTTCTGTTCCCTCAATAAACACGTATCCTCTCAGATCATCCGGATGGAATACTGCTTTTATATCCATATTGCTGGCTTTAACCTTGGTTCTGATAGCTTCGACAGCCGTCTTTTCTCTTCCACGTGTTGTTCGTCCTGTAAGTATCATCTTTGATCTTAGATATATTGAGGTAGTAGGTTTGCTACTAGGTAAAAAGTTAGCCCGATCGTTCCTATCAGGACTGTTCCTGCACCCGTAACCTTGGCGCTCATCAGGAACTCTTCCCTTCCAGGTTTTTCAGCTATCTTTAACACTCTTTTGTACTCGTTTAGCTTCTTCTTTACGTTGTTTAGCTTCTTACCTAGGTCTAGTTTCATAGTTACCACTTATACCCGTAGTTAGTTATAGAGAGAACTAGCTGAATCTAGCTCCCTCCCGCCAAAGACGGTCCAAACGGGTGTAAGTTTAATTTCGAAAACAAACTTTAAAAGGAAAAGATCTAGTTAGGTTTTCCAGCTGTCTAACCAAACAACGTATCTTCATTTTCATCAACTAGGTTCTCAAAGCCATCGACAGCACTACTATCTATCTGATCACGGCAGTCCGGATCTACATCTTCTACTTCGGAAGCATGTTCAAACTGAAACTCACAGTTTCTATCGTCAATATCCTCAGTCTGTTCTCCTACATCACCTAAACCATCCGATGCCATAAACATAACTGTCATTGCAGACATCATAAGTACTGCCGCAGCTACAACTAACCCCATAGCCTTATTCATCTACACACCTCATCTGATCTGCATCATAATTAGTTTTTAACTGATTTTCTTCCGATGATTGATCTGCCGCAATACTACAGAAATCGTCTGCCAGCTCTGTATTATCTCCCGGAGAAGAAGCTTCAAAGTAGTTAGGAATAACGTAATCCTCCGCGCAGTGCTGTCCAAAGTTATCGTGATTCTCCCGAGATAGATCGGTCTGTTCATCGCATTTATCTTCAAAGCTGTTTATATCCTCCGTTGTCTGCCTAATATCTGAATAACTTCTATCGATCAACCCGGTACCTCCGGAATCACCACCCGCCTCTTCATCGTCTTCAACAGGATCATTTATCTCTACCTCACTTTGAGGAAGAACGTCTGCAGAACCATGCTCAATATCGTCAGGCGACTCCAATGTAAAACTGAAACTTTCACCCTCCTCTAATTCTTCTCCTTGAATAATGCTTCCTGCTACTGCTGCCGAGAGACCTAAACTTTCTACCTTTGACTCTCCTTCCTGTAGTTCTATAACTGTAGATGACACTGTTCTATCATCAATCCTCAAACTTACTCTGTCCGTTCCAAAGTCTCCGGTATTTTCCACATTGAACCGAACATTTTGCTCAGCTCCGTCATCAGGAACCTTAACATTATCTTTATGTAAATCTAGCTGGAGGTTTGCATCTCCCGTCGGAAGATTGTCTATATCCCCCGCAACAAAGATGCCTTCATCTATCCTAGGACCTCCATCACCGACCTGTTTATCAGTTAAACGTACGTTGTAGATCCCTTCTTCATCCGGAATATCAAATTCAAACGTTCTATCTGTATCTCCCGAGGTAATTTCCTTATCCTGAGAATAAACAGTCCCATTGCCATCTCTCGCAAACAGCACCACGGATACATGGTAGCCGCCGTCCTCTATTACCTCTTCAGTGACCGTTACATTTACCTCTGCTGTACCACCAAGCTCCGGAGAACTGATACCATCAAGACCTATATCCTCGACTTCGATAATGAACCTTTCCTCTTCGCTACTACGGAAGTTTTCATCAGTCAGAGAATAATCAATCGCTGGAAGATGTCCTGCAAGTGTGGGATGATCGGACCAGTCAATTTCAAAGCCTCCATCCTGTAGATCCGGCTCTCTCTCGTCAAGTATACCGACCAGATCCCAGTCATAATCTACTATCTCAGCAGTATCCGGATCAGTCTCTACATCAAAGCTGTACTCTGAAGTAGGCCAGATAAGATCTCCATCTTCATCCAACTCCGGCTTAACTAGATCGTTTCCTTCAACTTCAACGTTCGGTGAAGTTCCTGGCTCCGGCAAGATATCAATACCTTCTCTCTCAGATACAATAAGATCCCCTTCCTGACCCATCACCTCAAAGATATCCTGCCATTCCTGCTCAAGAGCATATACTCTAATATCAAAAGTTTCAGGCTGATCTGCTTCGTTAGCGTTTACGGAATCCTTCGGCTCAACCATCAGCTCCAGCTCGCCTTCATCATCAATAACCTGACTGAAGCTCTGGACTTCCTCATCTGTTCCGATCCAGTCCGAGAATCTATCAGCCCATCCTGAAGATGGCTCTGATACATGGAAGCCTACGTCAGATTCAATCTCTAGACCGTAAACGCCTTCCTCCCTTATTTCTACATTCACGGATGTCTCTTCATCCTCAATGAACTCTTCTCCCGCATCTACGGACACATCCGGGATACCAAGATCATGTTCCGGCTCCAAAGTTATCTCAGCTGTATCAGAGTTGCCTAATATATCATAAAACGTGATCTCAACAGCATTTTCTCCTTCTTGAAGCTCTCTGACCACATTCTCTCCGGTTTCCGAGCCATCCTCAAAGCTCCATTCGACCCTTCCGACCTCAACTTCACTCTCAGTCTCTGCTCCAAGTCTAAATACCTTTCCTTCACTGTCTTCAACCTCTATACCGGCATCCGGAGCCTTTATCTCTTCACCGTTTTCTTCATGACTATAGCTATATAGAATTCCTCTTCTGTCAGACAAAAAGATACTTCCATTATCTAATTTAATATCCGTGTAGCTGTTCTCATCACCTGTATCTATAAAGCTCCATTCCTTTTCATTATTAGTTTTGTTGATGTTTATCACATTCCCGCTCGACATAGCAACTATAACGGAGTTATTAACAACTTCAATACCTCTCACCTCTTCTCCTGAGAAGTAATCTCCTAGCTCATAGCTCCAAAGCTCCGAGCCATCATATTTATCGTACTGAGTAACTTTTCCTTCCGAGCCAACGTATACAGACTCAGTATCCCTGTCATACTCCAGCGAAAGCCATCCATCAAGTTGTTCAGTCCATTGAACCCCGTTCTGATCTATAGCAGTAAGCTTCCCTCTGTAATCGCCTGAGAATACTGTTTCTTCAGAGTTTGCTACCTCTGTAACCCTTTCATGCTCTGTATCATCTACCGACCATACTATTCCTCCGTTTTCATCGTACATTCCGACCTTGTCCTCGGAGCTGACGGCTATCCTTTCGCCATAAATAGAAAGACTGCCTGTAAAGCCTATGTCCTGGCTCCAGCCATATTCAAAGCCCTCACGGAGAGGCTCTTCTAAATCTAACTGCTCATCAATAACCGCGGATTTAAGCTCTCCGTCATCGAAGCTATAGATAACACCGTCTTCAACAGCTAACTCCTCTCTTGAATCTCCTGAACTATCATCGTCCGCAATCCATTCACCTGTATCAGCATTATATATCTCTATATTACCCCAACTTGCCGAAGCGATGAGATAATCTCCTTCTAGAGCTAGCTGTCTATAAGGCAGGTCTTCTTCAGCCCAGTTCTGCTCTATATCAACGCCTTCAGCTACAGTATCTTCGTCGGCCGCGACAGGAGACAAAGCGAATATCAAAAATGAAACTACTACTAAAAGAAACTTTCTGCCCATATACAGTTAGTCTCAGAATCAGAATAAAAAGGTAGGGTAAAAGGTAGGAGAGTTTAGATAAACTCCACTCCTAACTCCTGCTCGATCTCGTCCTCGTACTCATCGCTTCTTGTGCTTTCAGGACCGTAGATCTGAGGCGAGTCTACACCCGTTACGATGATCATAGACTGTAGGGATTCCTGCATGTCTTCCCTTACCTGTGCTCCCCAGATTACCTTCGCGGAGTCCGAAAGCTTTCCGGAAACTGTGTTCACAACTTCCTGAGCCTCGTTCAGCGACAGAGATGTTCCTCCTGTAACGTTCACAAGAGCTCCTCTTCCGCCCTCGATATCCACATCGAGAAGCGGGTTGCTTAAGGCTTTCTGTACTGCTTCCGTTGCTCTGTCTTCAGTATCGCTTGACCCCATTCCTATCATGGCGATTCCTCCTTCTCCCATTACAGCTCTGATATCTGCAAAGTCGAGGTTGACAAGTCCAGGCTTGGTTACAAGCTCTGTGACTCCCTTCACTGCGTTTACAAGAATCTCATCTGCGATCTTGAAAGCTGTGTTCAGCGAGACATCCGGAACAATCTCCAGAAGCTTGTCGTTAGGTATTACGATTAAAGTATCTACGACGTCTTCCATTCTTTCAAGTCCGTACTCTGCGTTTTCCTGTCTTGCCTGACCCTCCATCTCGAAAGGTAGTGTCACGATTCCAACAGTAAGAGCTCCTTCTTTTTTCGCTTGTTGTGCTATCACAGGCGCGGAACCTGTTCCTGTTCCTCCTCCGAGGCCACAGGTAACGAAAACCATGTCAGCTCCGTCCACTGCATCCTTTACCTTGTTCTGAGACTCTTTTGCAGACTCCTCTCCGACCTTTGGATCAGCTCCTGCTCCAAGTCCGCCGGTAAGCTCTTTTCCAATTAATACTTTTTTGTCAGCGTTAGCGTAAAGAAGGTCTTGAGCATCGGTGTTCATCGCTATAGTCTCACACCCTTCAATTCCTACTTCTACGAGACGGGAAATAGTATTGTTTCCGGCTCCTCCGCTACCTATAACCTTGATATCAGCTTTCCTGTCCTCAATCAGCTGTTCCAGTTCATCGTCTATATCATGGTTTTTCTGCTTTGACTGTGGTGCGCTTGTCTTTCCGTTCTGTCTTGCTTCTTGTATCTTGTCTTCCATTGTAGAGAACCCTTCTAGAGTTGAAATTCCGGCTTGTTGTTATGAATAAGAGGTTATCCTCAAACTATATAAAAATACGTATATCCAGAATTTCAGATCCGATCAGATCAGTAGAGGAAGAACAGAAGCTGATGTGTTATCAGAAAGTTACCTAACCAAGCACCGATCACTACAGCTATAATCAAAGACACCATCATCATAACGCTCTTGTTGAACCTGATCGAGCTCTGCTTGAAAGAGTAGTATGATATGGCGTAGATCACAGAAAAAGCGAGATAATAGTTCAACAGCCCTGTAAATAACGAATCATACGATACAGAACTTGCCATTTCAAAAGTCATACAACTTTTTTCTCCGGCTCCACATAAATAACTAAGGAGAGGAGGAAGTTACTCCTCCACCTCAACCTCTAGATCAGTGTACTGTTCAATCTCCTCTGTTACTTTCTCAATAAGCTCCTCCGGCATCTGGTGCTGATGGTCTCCATGTGAATGTGTCCTGGAGAACTTCGCCTTTCCATCCTCTATATCTACGTCACCATGGCCTACACGGTAATCGTAGATGTACTCTGCTTTCTCTTCATCGTCCGTTACCTGTTCCTCAACCTTCAGCCAGTACTCTAGATCTTTTCCTGCCAGAGGATGGTTGAAATCTATCCTTACCCTGCCAGAACCTTTCGAGATAACCTTACCTCTCTGGTTTCCGATCATTATCTCTTCTCCACGTCTAACGTTTACATCCTGTTTCTCAAACTCCTTCTCAGGATAAGTCTCTACCTTATCAGAGTCTCTCTCACCATAGGCTTTTTCTTGAGGTATCTCGACCTCTTTCTCATCGCCTACATCTAGATCCTTTACAGACTCTTCAAAGCCTTCTATCACATAATCTTCTCCTATCAGAACAGGGATAGGCCTGTAATCCCTATCCTCTCTGTGTAGGCCTTCCTCTTCTGCTTTTTCCTTTTCTGTAGTATCAAATACTTCTCCTTCAGCTTTTCCTGTGTACCTTACCAGTACAAGATCTCCTTCGTTCATTTGTATAACCTCGTAGATTATACTTCTTATCAAATTGTTATAAGACTGGGTCGGCTAGTACCGTTATAAGATTTCACCGTTTCAAAAACCACATGGAATGGACCGAGAGACTGCCGGATAAAATTCAAGCCTCCCTACAGAAACTTCTAGACCTAGTTGAAAAACATGAGGGCAGCTACATGGAGGCAGAAAACGCTTCAGTAGGTCAGATCTGGGTAGCAATGGCTATGATGAACCAGAGAATCGACAAACTGGAAGATATCGTGATAGCGCAGAGAAAAGCGATGAAAGACATGGACGCAGATATGGACCGACATCTAGACAAGAACTTAGAAGAAAGCCTCAGGAACTACTAAACCCCTGGCTTCCAAGGATTGTCCGAGTGCCAGTTATCCTTTCTCATCTGCTGATAGCTATCATTATTCGATATTACGCCTGAGACAGCTTCTAGATCAGAGTATTCAAAACTAAACTCTATCTCTTCCAACCCATCTCTAAGTTTATAGACAACTTCTTCTCCGGTCTGCTCAAGACAGGTATAATCCGGCTGAAAACCTTCAGGAATGTTGCTGTAATCAGGAAGTATATACGTCTCTCCACGTGTCGAACCGGTATCTACAAGGCCTGTATCCCTCAAAAACATGATTTCATTGGATATATCCTCGTCAAACTCCGGAAACGCTTCTAAAATTTGCTTGGAAACCTGCTCTTCTTTATCCGTATCAGAGTAGAAACCTAGATTTCTCATAAGATCATCCAGCTGCCTCTCCCTGATTCCATGCTCCGGATCCATTAATCCATCACTATAGCAGGTCTACCGGGCTCAGCCCTTGAAGATTTTTCCTCTGAAGAGCTCTCCTCCGACTCAATAACTATCTCAGCATCGAACTCTTCTTTCCATCTTTCTTTGTTTTGTTGAAGAGCCTCTTCCTCAGTTTCTTTACCAGTGAACCTCTCAGTAAATTTTCCAGGGTTTTCTACAGCATCAACAACCTGTTGGTTGACATCTTGAGCATACTGTTTCAGGTCAGAATCCAGAACGGAGTTCATTATAGCTCCTACATCTTTTTTACCGTCTTCTATCTCGACCTTTATCTTTTCTCCAGCCTTGTACTTCCAGTCCGCAGACTGTATAACTTTAACTTCTTCAGGCTCTCCATCCACAAGCTCTCTGATCTCTCTGATATCTGAGGAGACTCTGTCAAAGTATTTGTCTACCTCCTCAGCTTCTTCATCTATTTTATCTTCTTGAGGCTGTGGCCATTCTAAATTGGTTAAGAAGCCTTCTCTCCCTAGCTCTTCCTGCCATAAATCCTCTGCAAGATGTGGTGCGAAAGGCTCTAACATCTTAACCAACGTTTCAACTCCATGAGCAAATATGAAAGGCTTTGGATCTCTCTGTCTGTACCAGTAAAGTTTTGTCAGCAGTCTATCAATCTCATTGATCGCAAGGTTGAACTCATAGCTATCCATCCTGTAAGTTACTTCCTCTTTAGCTCTTTCAATCCTTGTAGATACGATCCTGTCTTCAAGATCTAAATCCGATCCATCGTCTTCAGCCCCTAACATTTCTTTGTTTTCTCTAACCAGCCTATCAACTCTTTCAAGCATCTCTTTCGACGCTTCTACACCGTCTGAAGACCAGTCCAACTCTTTCTCCGGATGAGATGCTCTTAAGATGAAAAGCCTAGCTGTATCAGTACCATACTCTTCTGTAAGCTCAAGCGGATCTACAACATTGTTTTTCGATTTACTCATCTTCATTGTCTCTACTTCAACCTCTTTTCCACACTCTCCACAGATATCTCCGTCTTCTATCTGTTCCGGATACATCCAGCCGTGTTCGGGACATTTGTACGCAGGATGGTTGACCATGCCCAGTGTTAATAGTCTTTCAAACGGTTCATCTACATCCAGCATGTCTTGATCTCTTAAGAACTTTGTAAAGAATCTGGCGTAAAGCAAGTGCATTACAGCGTGTTCAATGCCTCCGATATACTGATCTACATTCATCCAGTAGTCGGCCTTTTCTTCGTCGAAAGGAGCTTCTTCAAAGTCCGGAGAACAGTATCTAAGGAAGTACCATGACGAGTTGATGAATGTATCCATCGTATCCGTCTCTCTTTCTGCATTTCCTCCACATCCAGGACACTCTGTTTCGATAAATTTATCAGACGTTTCTACAGGGTTCCCGGTTTCTGTAAACTCTACGTCTTCAGGCAGTTCAACCGGCAACTCTTCTTCAGGTATCGGAACTGTCCCGCATTCATCACAGTAAACAACAGGTATCGGAGTTCCCCAGTAACGCTGTCTGGAGATAAGCCAATCTCTAAGCTTGTAACTAACATCCGACTCTCCTAACCCTTTCTCCTCAAGAACATCTATTATCTTTTGAATAGACTGTTCATTCTTCAGCCCGTTAATCTCCTCGGAGTCAAAGTGTTCTCCGTCCTCTTCATAAGCAGATTGTTCAAAGTCATGGTCTTCTTCAGGCTCTATTACAGGTTTAATCTCGATCCCATGTTCTTGGGCGAACTCCCAGTCCCTCTGATCATGTGCAGGGACTGCCATGATTGCTCCTGTACCGTATTCTGTTAATACAAACTCTGACACGTATATCGGTATTTCTTCACCTGTCATCGGGTTCTCAGCATATCTGCCTGTGAATACACCTTCTTTGGTCTTTTCCTCTCTTTCCTCAGCACCTTTTCTCTTAGCCTGTTGGATATACTCTCCTACTTTCTCTTTTTGTTCTCCTATCTCTTCAGCTAACTCGTGTTCCGGAGCTAGAACCATGTAAGTAGCTCCATAGATCGTATCAGGCCTAGTAGTAAATACTTCAAGCTCTCCTGATCCTTTCAGTGGAAATCTTATATTTGCTCCTTCGCTTTTACCTATCCATTCTCTCTGCATCGTTCTAACTTTATTAGGCCAGCCTTCTAACTGTTCGAGATCCTGTAAAAGTTGATCGGAGTACTCTGTAATACCTAGCTTCCACTGTTTCATGTCTTTATCCTTCACAACAGAGTCACATCTCCAACATTCTCCATTCTCAACCTGTTCATCTGCTAAAACTGTTTCACATCCAGGACACCAGTTCACTTCTGCCTCTTCTCGGTAGGCTAGGCCTTCTTGAAGCATCTTAAGAAAGATCCACTGATCCCATCTATAGTATTCCGGCTTACAGGTAGTCACCTCTCTATCCCAGTCATAGGAGAATCCGAAACCCTTTAACTGCTGCCTCATATCGTTTATACAGTCCATAGTCCACTCCCCAGGGCTTACATCTCTATCGATAGCTGCGTTTTCTGCAGGTAGTCCGAAAGAGTCCCAACCCATAGGATAAAGTACATTGTAACCCTGCATCCTCTTGTATCGTGCAAAGGCATCTCCTAGAGAATAGTTCCTGACGTGGCCCATGTGCATAGATCCGGAAGGATACGGAAACATCTCTAAAACATAGTATTTTTCCCTTTCCTCGTCCATCTCTGTCTTGTGAACATTTTCTTCCTCCCATCTTTTCTGCCATTTTTGTTCGATTGAATTAAGTTTGTCGGAAAACCCTTCTGCCATTTTTACAGTCACACCCAATATACCGGATTTCACAGTGAAATTTTATGAGGCTGAGGTCTTGTTACCAACTCTTTCGGATAACTAAAATCAACTCTCAGAATTCTATTTGTTCCTGAATCTATCTACCTGTTGTATGAAATCTAGAATATCCCCCAGATCTTCGTCAATAATTTTCTGTAACTCTTTTTCATCAACCTCCATATATCTATGAACCACTATATTCCTAAACCCTGCCATCTTCTTCATTTCCTCTCCCAGATCCTCATCTAAAACTTCTTCATCCACCAGAGTCTGAAAGTAGTCCCTATAATCATCCCCACGGCCCCAACCTTCTGCTGATATCATCCTACTGGCTATATCGATACATGCCTCGACCGATTCCTGTAAAGTGTGCTTAATCCCTTGAAAATGATAAAAATCATCTTCATCTACGTCCTGACCTTTAAGTCTCCTTACATTTTCTTCAATAAGGTTCATCCTTTCCTCTATAGAACTCATACCTTTAACCCCTCAACTCTACTAGATCTCATTCTATTATATCTCTCAATGTAAGGTTTCATGTCGGTATAACGTCTCATGGCTTCAATTTCAAACTCTATTCTCTTCTCTCTATCGAAGTCAAAAACTAAGTTTCCTTTCTCAATAACTTCTTTCTTGAATACTATATCGTCCGTATTTAATCTGTTCAGATCTATTTCCCTCTCAAACCGTTCTTGGATTTTTTGCCGTAACTTTACCAATTTTTCTAGATTTATTTCCTCTTCAAACAGTACAGCTATATCCAAGTCGCTGTGTTCATCTTCTCGGCCTTCTGCAACTGATCCGTAAACGTAGACCGCTACCGCTCCAAAGTCCTTGAAGACGTCTTTCGACCTCTTTAATTTTTCTTCCGGATCCATAGTACTAATATTATTATAAAATTAGTTAAATCTTACGAAATTCTTTCCGGCGAAGTTTGTTTGCAGGAATAGATGTAACACTCAACAGTATTTTAAATACATGAGGTCTAATAATAAGATACGATGACCCGACTGATCTGTGTAAGCAGTGGTAAAGGTGGTACAGGAAAAACCACGGTGACATCCAACCTAGGAGCAGCACTAACACAGTTCGGAGCGGATACAATAGTTCTCGACGCAAACCTTACAAACCCGAATCTAGGGTTTCATCTAGGCATTCCGCTTTATCCAAACACCCTTCACGATGTTCTAAAAGGTGAAGCACATATAACCGAAGCAATGTATATCCATAACTCAGGTCTAAGGGTCGTGCCGGCAGGACTTTCAATCGAAGACCTTGTAGATACTTCACCGGAAAACCTATCTGACGTACTTCTTGACACGGTAGGAGAACCGGAGTTCGTGCTTGTAGACTCTGCTGCAGGGTTAGGAAACGAATCTATAAGCGCTATAGAAGCTTCAGACGAAACTTTAATTGTAACAAACCCTAACCTTCCGGCTGTAACCGATGCACTGAAAACCGTAAACGTTGCAGAGGAAGCAGGAACGGATGTACTCGGAGTCGTTGTAAACAGAAAGAACGACCACGAATCAGAGCTACAGAAAGACGAAGTAGAGTCTATGCTCGGTTATGAAGTTATCATGGACGTACCAGAGCATGAAAAAGTTCAAGAAGCTCTTTCAGTGAAGAAGCCGATCGTTCACCACGAACCGGAGCACCATGTATCGGAAAGGTTCAGAGGAGTGGCTGCACATGTCGCAGGCGTAGATTACGAACCAGAAATTGAAGAAAAAGGCATCTTCCAGAAACTCTTAGGCCGAATTAGATAATAGTATCTAAGAATTTTACAGCTCTCAAATTAGGCTACTCCTTATTTTTGCCAAATTTTTTAATTCTCAAATGTAGCTACAGATCTAGGTTCATCTAAAGCGTTAAATGAAAATGTATTCCTTGTCATATTATTCGTGTCTATTTTATACATAGCATCATCGGAGACAACAAACAAGTTATCATCCAAAATTGTCATGTCATCAGCTGAATCAGGAATGGAGACTGTATCTACTTCTGATAGATTTGATGGATCTATCTTCTTTATTTCATCATCAAAACTTACAAACAAGTATTCATCGTTGTGTTCTATTTCTCCAGCAATGGTATCGGATTCTTGAAATTCATCTACAATATTTAGATTACTATCATCTATTTCAGCTAATCTATCGCCTATAGTCAAAAATAACTTACCTTCAAAACTGATTAAATCACCTAGTCCACTGTCCCAGTCATTGTCGTTTATTTCGGACAGATCAGATTTGTCAAGTTTAAACAAATAACCCCCATCAAAATCATTAACTATAACAAATAAGTTGTTATCACGGCAAATCATAGAATCAATACGTTGACTTGTGCTATCTTGAAATGAAGTAGATTCTACTCTTACCATGTTGCCTTGGTCCGAAATATCTATTTTATTCAATGTGGCATCCCAATCACCAGCATATAAAAATTCGCCGTCATTTGTTAGTGCCCCACATTGTCTTTCAAATTCATCATAAATACTACCTATTTGAGATAAATCATTCGGATCTATTTCAACAATATTTTTATCAGAAGAGGTGCTAAAACTTGAAACGAAAACCCTTCCATTAAAACTATCGATAGGGCCAACTGTGTCGGACCAATTAAATAACTCATTCAACATGGGGTGTTCATCTACTCTAATAACATTACCGTCTCCGCCACCAAGAAATATTTCTGGTTCATCTGGGTCCGTAACCGATTTCCAACCCATATTTAATCATCCTCCGTATAAACTTTCAATTCGCCGTCAATTAGTGCAATATCTCCTTCTTCGCCATCCGGTTCAGAATCATAAACCGGGATATTTAGAGTATCGTCAACTTCGATATCGCCAGCTTCTTCAATATTGTTGTTGTTTAGGTTGAGATGAGCGTTGTTTCCGGTGTGTGTTACTTTGCCTGTGCTTGGTTTGATGTCCCAGTTGAATCCTTCATCTGCTTGACCTATTCTTATACCGTTAGAATCATCCCATTGGATTATGAAATTTTCTTCGCTGTCTCCTACTAAAAATCTTTCTTCAGAGTTTAAATCTGTAAAGTTTAGCCTTCCGCCATCCACATTAACCCTGCCTCCAACTCCGAAATCGCCGTTCGGAATTTCAACATTACCGTTACCGTCAACACTCAAACTCTTCACGGATCCAGAGTCTTGAGTATAAACATCAAACTTCTGATCACGAACATCCAAACCAGAAACAGGACTAGCCAAAGCCGCCAAACCAGCAGCACCAAGACCGGCCCTCTTCAAAAAACTCCTACGACTCATTTTATTTCCAGAACTACCCTTAGAAAAGTTCTCCTGCTTCTTCTCCACATCAACTTCTTCCTCTACAATCTCCTCTTTCATCTCTTCTCTAATCTCTTCCTTTAAATCATCCTTTAACTCGTCTCCCAGCTTCTGTTTCAACTCTTCCTTTACTTCTTTTCTCAACTCCTTCTTGAGTTCTTCATTATTATCTTTCATAATTTCGTTCTCTCTTGTTATAATTCTCTCTTCTCTATTATTTAAAACCTATTCATGCCTTGTAGATGAACAGCTTTTTATTCGGAGATACTTAATTAATACAGTATGACTCGAGTGATATCAGTTGTATCCGGGAAAGGCGGGGTTGGAAAGACCACTTTAACCGCCAACCTCGGAGTAGAGCTTGCAAACCACGGTCACGATGTTCTTTTGATAGATGGAAACTTCTCAGGAGCCAACATGTCACAGCATTTCGGGTTAGGGTTCCAGGGAACCTCGCTTAACGATGTGTTAAACGGAGAAGCCTACATCACTCAGGCAGTCTCCAAACATCCGGAAGGTGTTTCAATCCTACCAGCATCAGTTATGGAGTTCAGCGCCAGCCAGGAAAACTTAAAACATTCAATAGTAGAGTTTTTAGGTACTAAAGATTTTGTGCTTGTAGATGCAGCAGCAGGAACAGACGATGAAGTACAGGCAGCTATAGAGACATCTGATGAGGTACTTCTCGTCGCCCATCCGGAGCTACCGTCGCTCACAAACTGTCTTGGAGCTAAAAAGCTTGCTGAACAGCTGGAAAAAGATGTGCTCGGCGTCGCACTGAACATGGTGAGGGATGAGAAAAACGAAGTCAAAGAACAGGATGTAGAAGAGTTACTTGAAGAAGAGATAATCGGAAAGGTACCGGACCATCGGGACGTAAGGGAAGGTATAGCCCTGAGAAAACCTGTAGTATCACATAAGCCCAAGTCAGATGTTTCCTGGAGGATCAAAGAGTTAGCACATGAGCTCAAAGATGAAAAAGTCCCACAGAGACCTTTAAAATATAGGATAAAGTCTAAGGCGAGAAATATCTCGTTAATCTAAGGTGTGTTTTTTGACATCTTTCTTCAACAAATACGATCTCAGAGGTACGTATCCCGATGAAATAGGTCCGGAGGAAGCAGAAAAAGTAGGAAAGGCCTACGGAACTTTTACCGATGCGGAAGAAGTCTTGGTAGGACGGGACGGAAGAAAACATGGAGATGAGATAACTGAAAGCTTTATTCAAGGCATAACATCTACCGGAACCGATGTAATTTTTATAGGGTTGGTTACAACACCCATGGTATACTTTGGAGTGTACAGTAGAAAGATAGAGTCCGGAGCTATGGTGACAGCCTCACACAACCCTCCAGAGTATACAGGTTTTAAGTTCTGTAAAAAAGAAGCTCTCTCAATGTCAAGAGAAGGCGGTATGAAACAGATAGAACAGATCTACCGCGAAAAAAGCTTTAAGACAGGAGAAGGAGAGATGAAAGAAATAGATCTGGAGGAAGAGTATATAGAGTTTGTATCAGATAAGATAGATCTAGAAAGAGAGCTCGATGTGGCCGTAAACTTCGGAAACGGATCAGCATCAGAGATAGGTAAAAAACTGCTTGAAGCCATCGGCTGTAACGTTGAGTCTGTGAACGGGGAGGTAGACGGAGAGTTTCCCAACCATCTACCCGCTCCCGGTGAAGAAGAAGCTCAGAGACAGCTGGAAGAAAAGATGGATGGAAAAGATCTAGGGATACTTTTCGACGGAGACGGCGACAGAACAGGGTTTATAGTTCCCGGCTACGGATACTTGGAACCGGACACCGTGATGGCTGTTTTCTCCGAAAAAGTCCTGAACCATAAGAAAGGCAAGGTTATACATGACCTCAGAGCTTCAAAGCTGGTGCCGGAAACAGTAGAGAACAACGGCGGAACAGCTGAAGAGATGCGTGTAGGACATACCTTTTTCTCCGAAGCTATACACGAAGACCCGGAGATTGTCTTTGGAGCAGAGATATCCGGACATTACTCATTTCCCGGACTAGGGGTTCCATGGGACGACGGGATATTTACAGCAGCCTTGATGTGTGAAATTGCCTCAGAGACTGATCTAAAAGAGAAACCGGAACAGTATCCCGACTATCCTGTATCCCCTGAGCTAAGGATTGACTGTCCAGAGGAAGCAAAGCAAAAAATTATTGAAAGAATCAAAGAAGAATACTCCGACCACGATCTTGAAACTGTAGACGGAGTAAAGATAAAGTTTCAGAAAGGATGGGCGCTGGTAAGACCTTCAAGTACCGAAGAAAAGATGAGCATTAGATGCGAAGCAGATACAGAGGAGAAGCTTAAAGAGATAAGAGAAGAAGTTGAAGAATCTGTCAGAGAACTTATTAACCGGCGAATATCCAAAACATAGTTATCAAAAATTCGCCCAAGCTAATGCAGAACAAATTATATTATGTCATAGTTTATAGCATCATTTTCTTTTTATACAGGGAGAAGAAAAATAATACATGTCGATTCAGATTGAGATAGACCATATAAACGAAAAAAGTAGATCTGTTCAGGAGCTTCCTGAGAAGGATGAGCCTTACTTCTCCAAGTACTATCCTGATCTTGAGAAGATTATTGAGATGAAGGAGCAGAAAGATTATGAAAACCTTGTTGTGATCGGGAACGGAGGGTCTATCACAACCTTCAGAGCTTACCTCTACGCTTTTCTTAGAGAATCGGACAAAAACGTCCGGTTAGTAACCACCATGGATCCTGATTATCTTAACACCTTGGGAAGAGAGCTGGAACCTGAGGAAACTATAGTAATGCCGGTAAGCAAGTCAGGAAAGACGACAGGGGTAATTGAATCAACATTATACTTTTTGGAGAGAGGATACGAAATACTGCCGGTTACATCAGATAACAACGGCGCATTAAAGAACATAGTTGAAGAAAGGAATCTGGACTGGATCAGGCATCCTGATGTAGGAGGAAGGTTTTCCGGACTGACGGAGACTGCTCTGGCCCCGGCAGCTTTTGCAGGGATAGATATCAAGCAAATTAGAAAGGGAGGGGAGAAAATGTATCAGAAACTTTCTCCTGAAAACCGTTACAACCCTGCATTGAACCTGGCATCGGCTCTTTATGATGCGGAGAACAAAGGATACGAGCAGCTTTTCACGCCTTTCTACTCCACAAGGCTTTTCGGGTTCTATCCGCTATTTGTTCAGCTGATGCATGAGACAGTATGTAAAGAAGAGAAAGGCCAGACAGTGTTCGGCGACATGGGACCTGAAGTACAGCACCATACCAACCAGAGGATCTTTGGAGGCCGTAGTGACGTTATCAGTATGTTCTTCAGGACAGACGCACATGAAAAGGAAACAATAGAGGTCCCAGACGATCTGAAAGATATAGAGCTCAGGGATAAAACATTGGCAGATCTTAACGGCGAAGAGCTAGGTGATTCGCTAAGATCGGAGTATGAAGGAGTTAAAAAAGCCATGAATGAGCAAGATATGCCTAATATCACGGTAAATCTTACGGATGTATCACATAAAACTTTAGGCAAGCTGGTGGCTCTGATGCAGTATACCGCAGTTTACTCCGCATGGCTAAGAGATGTGAACGCGTTCAACCAACCGGATGTAGAAAAAAGCAAAGAATACGGATTTAAAGAACGTTTCTAAGCCAGCAGAACATCAGATCCATCATATTCTGTTCTGCTCTATCGGAAAACGAATGACCTTCGCCAACAAACTTCTGTACTGATACATCCACGTTTAATTCATCCGCTGCTACCCAGCTGTTCTCTATATCTACAAGCCTATCCTCATCTCCATGGAAGATCATCACAGGAGACTCTATCTTTTTTGCAGTTTCCGAGAACGAGTATTTATCAAAATCCTCAAAGAACCTTTCATCCACCTTTTTACCTTCAATCTTCTCCACCACACCTTTCTCCTCTATCTCTTCTCTATAATCGCTCATTATATCATTGTATGTTACCGGAGACCTGCCTATAACCGCTTCAGGATCTCTCCTAATAGCTGTGTGGAACGCTACTTTTCCACCGAAGCTAGACCCAAAAAGTACGTATCTATCCGGTCCGAAGTAATCAATGACCGATTCAAGATCTTTCATCCTTGAAGATAGATTCTGTTCTATAAAATCTCCATCGGACTCTCCGTTACCCCTAAAGTCAAACCTCACAGCATTAAATCCTTCCTTGACAGCTCTTTCGGCTCTCCTCTCATAACTTCCTTCTTTATTGCTGCCAAAGCCGTGGCAGAAAAATATCCACCTATCAGAGTCGGCTGAATGGAGCCTTGCCGATAGTTTCTCTCCTGTTCCGGTATCAATTATATGTTTTTCAGCCATCAGGAGAGTTTTTACCTCCTAACCTATTTAATTAACCTGCTATAATGATAATGTATGGTATCGAACCTTTCAAAGATATCGATCGGATTTATAGTAATACTTTCTGCATCCCTCGGGTATGCAGCAACGTTGGAGGAAGGTACAGAGATAGTTCTCGTGGACAGAGAGAACTCTACTATCCAGATGGGACAGGATTTCAGCTTTGAAAACGTAACGGTATACGGAGAGTACGTTGAGTTTGAAGAAAACGATATTAGAAATAATATTACAGTTTATCCGGTAGATGACGATCAGATTCTAAACTCTACATTAGATGAGTACCTTTTGAACGAGCCTAGATCCGTAGGCCCTGGCGAGACAATATTTGAGATGGAGACAGAGGCCGAGGGCGATATAGATGTAACATATGAGATCGATACCAAGGAACTAGAAACAGGAGTATACGAGTTTATAAGAGATGGAGAGACTTTAGATGCATCAGAAGCAGAAGAGGAAGGTACTGATACCTTTGAATACACGGAAGACGACTGGTCTACAAATAACACGGTTTCAGTTCAGTACGCAGGAGGAATAGTAGATCTTGAATGGACCTCAAAGTCAGATAATGAAGATTACTTTGCTGTATACAGTAATGCTTCCGGAAGCTTCCCGGAGAGCCTCAGCGATGAAGAAGTAAGAGCTAGCGGAGGAATAGAATCAGGAGAAAATCAGACGGCACAGCATTCAAGCGCCGATGTGGAAGATGGAGAAATTAATGATGGAGAAACTGTGTGTTACAAGGTAAGAGCGGTTAACCAGTACGGATACTCTAGCCCTGTAGAAGGATGTATTGATATACCAGAGTAACCTACTCATACCTAAGTGCTTCAGCAGGCTTCAGGTTAGAGGCTTTTCTCGCAGGTAGATACCCGGATAAAAGCCCTAAAAATGTTGAGAACGTTAATGCTCCTGCCAGCAATGTTATACCGTATCCTCTAGTTATCACATAGGTTGTAAACTCTGAAACAGTATAAACCACCATTTCGCTTATCGCCACACCTATAACTATGCCTATTAACCCGCCTATGAAACCTATTAGTCCTGATTCTATTAGGAATAAGATACGTATGTCTCTTTTAGACGATCCTATCGCCTTCATCACCCCTATCTCCTGTGTCCTCTCATTTATCGACATGTACATAGTGTTCATTATTCCTATACCCCCTACAAGTAAGGCAATAGATGCAAGACCTACCACTATGCCCTGAACAATGTTTAGTATATTTGTAATAGAGTCAAGTATGTCCTGTGGAGTGGTAGTAGAGAAATCTTCATTACCTTCCGACAGCCCTCTCTCCCTTCTCAGATCTTCTTCTACATTTTCGATAACTTCCTGCTGTGTAAAGCCCGGCTGAACCTCAACGACTATCTGAGAAAGCTCTTCATCACCTAGTTCATATATCTCCCTGGCTCTGTCAAGATCTATCAGTACAGAGTTCTGTGCGGAGGGATCTCCGGCTGAGATCTCCCCTGCTATCCTGAAGCTATTACCTTCTATATCTATCTGTCTACCTATCTCAGGATCTCTTTCATAGTTTTCACCGAACTCCGGGCCTATCAAGGCGGAAGTAGAGTCCGTAGATCTTAGATTTCTGCCTCGCTGTATATCCCATCCCTGACCTCCAAATATAAGCTCGGTCTCTGTGAGATCGATACCGTAGACATTGACAAACTCTGTCTCGCCTTCAAAGGTTACAGCCTCGGAACTAGAGTAGAAACCTGCAGCATTCTCTACGCCCAAAGAACGTCTAACTGTTTCAACGGAGGAATCGTCCACCTCTCCGGAGACATAGATATTGTTAGCGCCAAGGTCTTCGAACTCCTGTTCAATAGCTGTCTCAAGACCTTGACCGATCGATACAAGAGATACAACTGCTGCAATACCTATGAACACACCTATTACTGTAATCCATGACTTCTTTCCACGTCTCAACGTGTTCCTGACGGCCAGCTTGAAAAGTCCGGATATCATTGCTGTCTGATCGCCTCCACAGGTTCAAGTCTTGCAGCTTTTCTCGCAGGCAGAAATCCGGAAAATACTCCTAAGATAAATGAGAGTCCTAATGCAGAGATTATTAAGGTTAAGGAAATGGTTGGACTGAGCGGTATCCCTACAAACTGTCTGATAAGATAGAAAGCAACCTCGCTTAGACCTAGGCCTACTATAATTCCTATAGCTCCTCCTATAAGTCCTAGCACCCCTGCTTCAACTAAGAATATAGAAAGTATCTGTCTCTTGGTCGCTCCCATAGCCTTCATAATACCTATCTCCTTTGTTCTTTCACTCACCGACATATACATCGTATTCATAATTCCTAGACCGCCGACAAACAAAGCAATAGATACAATTCCAAGAACACCGTACTGAACAATTCCTAGCACATCAAGGAATGACTCAAGTAGATCATCCGCGGTAGAAACTGTGAAATCTTCTTCGCCCTCCCTAACATTCCTTTCCTGCCTCAGATCTTGTTCTATCTGTTCCGCAACCTGTTGAGGTTCTTGACCGGCCTGGACCTCCACAACTATGAAATCCGTCCTATCATCTTCATCTAGTATCTCCCTGGCAGAATCTATGGGAAGGAAAAGCCCTCCATCATACTCAGGATCTCCCGTTCTTTCAAAGACACCGGAGGTTCTTACATCAGTCCCTTCTACCTCTACCTGTGTTCTAAGCCCGACTTCTCTTTCAAAAACTTCAGCTTCGGCAATATCATGACCTACAACACCGGAAAACCTGTCGCCTTCCCTAATATTCCTTCCTCTATCTATCTCTAAGGAGTTGGCTCTCATAATTGTTTCTTGAGAAGAATCAGTAGGTATGCCTATTAGAGGGACTCTTTGCTCTTCACCCCTGTACCGTGCAACAGATTCGGCTTCATAAACCATAGGACCTGCCTCTTCAACACCAATTACTCTTCTAGTCGTATCCAAATCCGAGTCTTCTAACCGACCCTCAGGAGAAAAAAATCCTTCTACACCGGAACCTGGCAATACATAGACTATATTCGCTCCCAAGTCATCAAACTCACGTGTAATCGAGTCCTCAAAGCCTTGGGAAAGGGAGAAAAGCGCTACTATAGCAGTTATCCCTATTACCACACCTATTATAGTTAGCCAGGATCGCTTGCCTCTCCTGGAAAGGTTTTTCACGCTAAGCTTGGCGAAATCCGATATCATCTGCCTAGTCCCGTTTATTTCTCCAGTAGTAAGCTCCACCGGCTGCGGCAACAGTACCTAGGATTAGTAGGACTACCCAAAGGCTGTTATCCTGTCCCAGGCCGAACTGCCTGAGCTGTTCATCTGTATAAAGCGTTCTCTGGACATCAAAGCTCTCCTGCCTGTCACCCTCCCCATCCCTATAACTTACGGTTACAGGAAGCTCTAGCTGTTCGTCTTCGTCCACGTAAAGATCGAACTCAGCAGTCTGGAAGTCATCATCGATCATAGTTCCAAGATAGATCGAGTCCTCGGAAAGTACCTCGTACTGGTCGGAATCCTCCAGCTTCAGCTCAGCAAAACGTGCCTGACCTTCCCCTCTGTTTACAACTCTGAACGTCACCTCTCCACGTCCGGAGCTTCTTATATCCGAGTCTTCAACCGCCACATCAAGGTTTGGAAACCCTCCTATATGGACTCCGGTCGTCTCAGACATGTTCAGAAAGTTGCCCGCTTGATCCTGGTAAGTAATCCTGATAGGAAGATCATGTAGCTGGTTGTCCGCATCCTCATCGATATCAACTGTGAAACTTAGGTTCTCCGACTCACCAGAGCTCAAACCGGAGATCCTTTGTCTGGAAGTTTCACGTGGCGCAACAGGAATATTATCCGTCCTGAGATCTATATCTATATTTCTAAACTTAGAGTTAGCAAGGTTCTCCATCTGTATATTCATATCCGCGGAGCTACCTGGTTCTACCTTCTGCGGAAAGTCCAAGCTTCTAACGATCAGAGAACGGTCATCCGTCCTGATCTCCAGAGGTACGGTCTCCTTTATCCACACATCCCTGTTTCCGGAGGTCTTTCTGAGCTTTAGATCGTTCTCGCCGAACACAGCGTTCTCATCTACCCGTACTTGGGCTCTAAAGACGTAGCTCTCACCTCTCCGCAGCTCTCCTAGCTCCCATCTATCCCTTCTATCATCAGAATGGAACGGAAACTCCTCTTCCAGCTCTATAACAGCATTGTTAGCCGTTGCATCGCCGACGTTTGTCACACGGAACCATATATCCGCATACTCTCCGGACTGTAGAGGCATAGGCTCCGCATCAGTCACGTTTATCTGTAGATCTGTCGAGGCCCCCTGAGCCGAGCCCATAGATACCATGAATAGTACCGAAAATACAGCTATTAACATTTTTACCTTCATTTTCTATTACCTCCGTAGCTATCTAACAGTTTTTTCATTCTCTCACACCTGTTTTTCCGTCCACGATATTTATTATTCTATCTGCGTAAGATGCATCTTCTTCATCATGCGTCACCATCACAATAGTCTTTCCCTCCTGATTTAAATCCGTGAGAAGATCCATTATCTTCTCTCCTGTCTCCTGATCGAGGTTTCCGGTAGGCTCATCAGCCAAAACTATGTCAGGATCGTTAGCTAATGAACGGGCGATTGAAACCCTCTGTCTCTGACCTCCCGACAGCTCCGAGGGCATATGTGTTAGTCTATCTCCAAGACCAACCTTTTCAAGCAACATCTCTGCTCTTTTTCTCCTATCCTTCTTTGAAACACCGGTAAAAAGCATAGGAAGCGCAACATTCTCCGTTGCATTCATCGTAGGTATGAGATTGAACTGTTGGAATATAAAACCTATTTTTTTACTTCTCAGTACAGCCAGTTGGTCCTCGGAGAAAGTCGATATATCATCAGCACCTATATTTACATTTCCATCTGTTGGAACATCCAAAGCTCCGATCATATTCATCAGAGTAGATTTACCGCTGCCCGAAGGGCCCATAACGGCGACAAACTCTCCCTCTTCTATCTCTACATCAGCATCGGACAGAGCTTCTACGGATGTCTCACCCATCCTATACTCCTTCCTCACATCCTGGAGAGAAATAATCGACATATCTAAGCTTTAAACCCGGAAGTTTTAACTTTAATTACAGTTAGAGAGATATCTGTCTAAAGCTCCACCATTCTGAGCTGTTTTCCGAATACCTCTTTCTTCCGGCTTCTGAGCCTTCCCTCTTTCTCTAGGGCATTGAGACATCGGTGTACGTCCGGGACGGAAAAACCTGTCTCCTGACTTAACCTTCTAACAGACGGGTTCTCCCCTTCTTTCAGTATCTGGATCGATTTCTGGTAGACTTCCTGCTTCCTCATAATAAACAGTTTAAACCACCAGGTTTAATTGTTAACTGTATGGCTGCGGAAGAAGTTACCGACCCGGATATGGAAGACCAGGAACAGCTTGTGGAAGAGCTTGAGCACGAAGTAGAAGATCTGGAGGTTGAGTTCGACCAGGTCAGAGACGGTGAGAAGACCGAGAAGGAGGAACAGGTGGAAAACCTTCTGAAGGAAGTACATAAACAGATAGATTTCCTGAAGGAAGTCTCTGAGCAGATAGAAGACGATGAAGAAGAACCGGAGCAGGAAGATTTCAGTCCTGAGTTCTGAAAAGATTTTTAATGATAACTATAAAAACTGATAACAGGTGACCTGAAAATGAAAAGACTAGACCGCCGAGACCATGTAGACGATGTGTTCGACCAGATGCAGGAGATGTTCAAGAACTTCCAGGACTTTGGAGAAGACTTGGCATTTGGAGGAAACGTGCCTGTAGATATAATGGAGGAAGAAGGCAAGGTAATAATCAACGCAGACCTTCCGGGCGTGGAGAAGGAGAATATCAACCTAAAAGCTGATCAAGAAGGCGTGGAGATAGCAGCTGAGAGCTCCCATGAGTACAAAGAGGAGAACGAGAAGTATGTCAGACAGGAGAGAAGCTCCAGATCCTTCAGAAGAAAGGTGAGATGGCCTTCAGAGATAGATCCTGAGACAATCACCGCAGAGTATGAAGACGGAGTACTGACCGTAGAAGCCGAGAAAGAAGAGTCAGAAGACTGGGACATCGAGATAGAGTAAGTATGTACTCAACCATATCTATTTTTATATATTGGTTACCGTACATTAGTTATGGAGGGAAAGGGTAAGTTCTCAGATATTCAGTTTTCTAGGAGTTCTAAACCCGAAGTTTTCTCAGAAGGGTGTGTTCTCTGAGTTCTCAGAGACATCCTGATATAGAGCCTTCATACCATCCTACTCAGTTTGACCTTCTCTCAAATTATAATGTGCTAAAATTATCGGAGATCCATGCTTTCGAGGAAACAGACCATATACGCAGACAGAATTATAGGAAAGAGATATCAGACCAGATAAACAGCTTTGTGTCAGAGTATGGTGTAGAAGAG
>LKMJ01000767.1_pt1 | contig 26282 bp, 16 predicted proteins | sample 643391 | NCBI WGS metagenome assembly LKMJ01 (sample SAMN04112250, study PRJNA286221) | soda lake metagenome | biome: soda lake; feature: Kulunda Steppe; material: water; isolation source: sample PL-Br10 brine of Picturesque Lake | place: Russia: Kulunda steppe | collected 2010-07 | reverse complement strand
CCTGCAATTCCTCACCAAACGCCCCACTCAAGTAGCCTGAAGACATTAACAATGAGTGTCAACCTACCCGGGGCACTCACACGGATAGCTATGTTCGAGCGAACTGAAGCCAAGAATATCGCGACTGAATTGGAAGAGCCCGTCATCGAGGCGAGGAACCTGGCGCAGAAGTTGGGGCTTGAGCCGTACCCCGTCAACTACTGGATCGTCAACCAGGACGAGATGAACGAACTCATCGCCTACGGCGGGTTCCACACCCGCTACCCGCACTGGCGATGGGGGATGCAGTACGACCGTCAGCAAAAGCAGAGCCAGTTCGGCATGGGAAAGGCGTTCGAGATCGTCAATCACGACGACCCATCGAACGCGTTCCTGCAGGAATCGAACACGATGGCCGACCAGAAGGCTGTCATCACGCACGTCGAAGCACACGCTGACTTCTTCGCGCAGAACGAGTGGTTCCATCTCTTCCACGAGAACAACGTCGATGCGGCGGCGATGATCGAACGTCACGCCGACCGCGTTGAAGACATCATCAACGACACCGATGTCGACCGAGCGGAGGTCGAGCGGTGGATCGACCACCTGCAAACCATCGAGGACAACATCGACCAGCACCGCAGTTTCGAGTGGACGGCGAACATCGAAGAAGAAAGCACCGAGATCGAACCCGACGACCTCGGTGAGGAAATTGAGGAAGCACTTGACCTCACCGACGAAGTGCGCGAAGAAGTGTTCGACGAGGACTGGCTCACCGACCAAGAAGCGGACGATGAACCGGTCACCATCCCACCAGACCCAGAGGAGGATCTGCTCCTGTTCCTCTACCGATACGGGATGCAGTACGACGACGACTCCGCGAAAGCCGTCGAGTTCGAAGACTGGCAGCGCGAAATCATCGAAATCATCCGCGAGGAAGCGTACTACTTCGCTCCGCAAAAGATGACAAAGGTGATGAATGAGGGTTGGGCGGCGTACTGGGAGTCGATGATGATGGGCGGCGAAGCGTTCGCCAACGCCAACGAATTCATCTCCTACGCCGACCACCAATCGCTGGTTCTCGGCTCCGGCGGCCTCAACCCATACAGCCTCGGCATCGACCTCTGGAAGTACGCCGAGAACCACGCCAACCGTCGTGAGGTCGTCCGCAAACTGCTTCGCGTCGACGGTATCGCGTGGCGCAACTTCCACGACAAGGTCGACTTCGGCCACGTGAAGGAACTGCTCGAACCGGAGTACCCGCTCCACGAAATCGGCCCTGACACGCTCGATGACCTGGAGTCGTTGGGCGACGAACGCGTGGACATCGACGCTATCGAACGAGCACGCGAAGGTGAGATTGACGTAGAGAAGTACCCGTGGAAAGTTCTCACCTACGAAGGACTGGCCGAGCGGCACTTCTCGCTGACGCGCCCGGAGAACTACAGTTTCCTTGACCGTATCGACCGAAGCCAGTTGGAGGAGATTGCCCGCTACCTGATGGACATCGACCGGTACGACACCGTTGAGGAAGCCATCGCGGACATCGACTACGCCGCAGGGTGGAATCGGATGTTCGAGATCCGTGAGAGCCACAACGACGTCACGTTCATCGACGAGTACCTCACTCAGGAATTCGTGGACGAACAGGGCTTCTTCACCTACGAACATTCCGAGCAGACGGGTAACTTCCACGCAGCCAGCGACGCGGTCGATGACGTGAAGAAGAAGCTCCTGCTCCAGTTCACCAACTTCGGGAAACCGACGATCACCGTGCGCGACGGGAACTTCAACAACCGCGGTGAACTCCTCCTCTCACACGAGTACAACGGCGTTATGCTCCATATGCCGAAGGCGCGCGACACGCTGAAGCGCATCTTCGAGATGTGGGGACGGCCTGTCAACCTGATGACGATCGTGAAGGAAGTGAACGAGGAAGAGTTGGAGATTGCTCGCCGCCGCGGCCGCGAACCGCAGATGGACGAGAACGGCAAATTGATCCGGTACGACGGCGACCAGTTCGACATCGCCGACCTCGACGCCGAAATGACAGAGGAAATAATGGCGGACGACGTCGATTACGACACCAAACCCGAAGACTGGTTGTGATGGTCGAACCGCCGGTCGTTTAACCCAACCGGCGACCTATCGTGTTTGAGGTCAATGACCAACGACTCTGAAAGTGCTGCTGATGCCGCTGGGAACCTCTCCAAGTGGTTGGTCGGTGGTGCTGGTCTTCTGGCACTGACCGCATCGTACGCCTGGCACGTCGAAAGCCTTCTCGAAGGGCGTACCTATGCGCTCTTCCTAGCCCTCGCTCTCCTGATGACGCTCGGCGGGTTGTGGCTCTGGACGATGGTTCCCGCGTTCTCCTCCACTGACGCCGCCGGCGATTGATCCCCTTCAGACGCAACCCTTAGTCGCTTCACCCACTCAACCAGGAGTAGAGGTGACAGGCACTCTCATCTCCCTCGAGGGACTCGATGGAAGCGGGAAAACGACGCTGTGGGACTCCCTTCAGGAGCGATACGCGGACGACCCAGTGACGTTCACCCGCGAACCGACCGAAACGTGGTATGGCGATGCAGTTTGCCGGTCTTTGAAGGACAACTCCTCCGATTCGCTCGCGGAGTTGTTTCTTTACACTGCTGACCACGCCGCTCACTTGACCGACACCATCGAACCGGCTCTTGACCGCGGTGAAGTCGTTATCACTGATCGATACGTTGACTCCAGGTTGGCGTATCAGGCCGCGACGCTCTCCGACCGGTTCGGCAGCATCGACAACGCGTTCGATTTCGTTCGCGACATCCACGAGCCGTGGACGAGGTACCCCGATGTGACGCTGTACCTCGACGTGGATCCGGCAGTTGGAGCGAAGCGCAGCGGTGAGACGAACAAGATGGAGCGTGAAGGACAGCTCCGCCGCGTCAAACAGGGATACGATCGCGTCCTCAACGAAGAACGAGTCCTCCCAATAGACGCTGAAAGCGGAGAGGATGTGGCGTTCGAAGCCGCTGTCGAAGTGATCGACCCGTACGTCGCCGCCGTCGAAGAGCGGTGACATCTCGCCAACAACGGTAAAACCGATTCGTCGCGTACGATAGATTGAATGTCGGACGAGGCGCCGGACTGCCCGATATGCGGAGGCGAGCTTTTCACGCGGCATTGCGAGTACATCTGCCCGCAACACGGCGTCGTCTACGACTGCTCGGATACGTTTTGGACGCGGTGATTCCGTGCGTCCGGGCGCGGGCTTTTACCCAGCGCGATGCGTACCCACTGACGAATGTACACGGTCGTGTTGTGTCCCAAATGCCAATTCGTCTGGATTGTGGAAGACACCCCTAATCGCACCGAATGTATGCGCTGCGGGAAGTCCCACCAGTTCAGCAATCTACGTCACCTGGAGCAAGCACCATCGCAAGAGGAGGCCCGGAAGTACCGAGCAGCAGTCACGGCGGATCTCGCAGATATGACCGACGAGTTCGAAACAGCGGTGAAAGATGGCGGCATCTTCGAAGAGGCCGATTCGCGGATCGACATCGAGGAGGAACTCGATGAACGCGGCCTTGACCTTAGCCAGGTTGAGGAGGCTGGCGATGTCTCCAAGAAATCGTCGCGTTCCGAGGTTGAGATCATCGAAGACGCGATCGATGACTTGGGCAGTCCGACGATGGAAGCAGTGGTTGAGCGTGCCGGTGAAGATGGTGTCGCGCGGGAGAAAGCCGAGAAAGTCATCGAACGCCTTCGTAAGCGGGGTGAACTGGTGGAAAGCGGCGGAACTCTCCGTCGTATTTGACACCCCTCGGTCTCGGAAAGTTAATAGCCAAAGAGGAAAGTGTTTAAAAGTCTTTATGTCTAGTATATGATAAGGGCGAAGCCTCGAACCGGGAGTCCGCCCACCCCGGATTATGGCCGCTCACACACCTACATATGCCGAACCGACCGAACTCTCAGGCCAATGACTCTGACGGAAGCGGCGACGAGGAAGACGGCAGCGAACCGACCGAATCCTCGGGACAAACGAACACTTGCCCCGAGTGCGGAGGGGACGTAAACCCTGGCGAACGCCAGGGCGAACGGTACTGCGCCTCTTGCGGCCTCGTCATCGACGAAGAGAGCGTCGATCACGGCCCCGAGTGGCGCGCGTTCAACGAACAGGAGAAAGAGGAGAAGAGCCGCGTCGGCGCCCCGACGACGAATATGATGCACGACCAGGGCCTCTCGACCAACATCGGGTGGCAGAACAAGGACGCCTACGGAAACCAACTCTCGTCCGCCCAGCGCGAAAAGATGGAGCGGTTGCGCACGTGGAACGAGCGATTCCGCACCCGCTCTTCGAAGGAACGAAACCTGAAGCAGGCACTCGGTGAAATTGACCGGATGGCCAGCGCACTCGGTCTCCCGGACGACGTCCGCGAGACCGCCGCCGTCATCTACCGCCGCGCACTCGAAGAGGACTTGCTCCCCGGTCGTTCCATCGAAGGCGTCGCCACCGCCAGTCTGTACGCTGCGGCTCGACAATCCGGGTCGCCGCGCAGTCTCACCGAAGTGGCACAGGTCAGTCGCGTCCAAGAGCAGGAGTTCAAGCGAGCGTATCGCTACCTCGTCCGCGAACTCAACCTCGAAATGAAGCCGGTTGACCCGAAGCAGTACGTTAACCGCATCATTTCCGACCTCGAAATGTCGGAAGACGTTGGCCGGCGTTCCCGCGAACTGCTTGAACACGGGCAGAAAGCGAACGTTCACAGCGGCAAGTCGCCAGTTGCTCTCGCAGCCGCGGCGATCTACGCCGCCGGCCTCCTGGAGAACGAGAAGGTGACGCAGGCGAACATCAGTGAAGCCGCCAACGTGAGTGAGGTCACGATTCGTAATCGGTACCGCGAACTCCTCGAGTCGGCCAACAAGACGAACTGACCGTCCAAGGTCACGAATCGTTATTCCTTCCCGGAGCGAATCCGAAACCGATACCGACGAGTGATTCCGACGATGTTCAACCCGCGACTGCGAAGGTTGGTTACCAACCTCCGAGCGCGGCCATACGAACCAGCAGTGGTCGGGGAACGGGATGCCCCAGTTACCGTGGAACTGTTCGCCGATCCGTTCTCGGACGCTTGTGAGGAGTTCTTTAACGACACGTACGAGCGGTTCCATCACCGACACGTCGCTGACGAAGCCGTTGACGATTTCACGGTGAGATTTGAGGTGCGTCCGGTCGCGGCAGAAATGCGAATGTGGACGACAGCAGTGGCGAGCGACGTGCAACGCGTCGCCGGTGCCGTGGACGGAGATGAGCAGTTCACTGCAACCGATGCTGCCGAGTTCTTTCATTTCGTCCGTGAACACGCTGGTGAGGACGAATTCGTGCAGATTGTCGGGCGGGCGTGTCGAGTTGCAGCTGACGATATGATGACCTACGACCGGTTGCGGTTGTTCGCCGAAGATGTGGGAGTGGATCCCGACGAGGCGATTGCAGCGGTTGAGCGCGGTGAGTACCGCTCCAGGGTGCGGTGGGATAGCGAACGGTGGATTCGCTACGCATCTGCATTGAATCTCCCCGCTGTTGAGGGGGAAGGTCGCGTGTTCGTCGAGGGTGAACCCGTGTCGTCACTTGACCCGGAGACGTTCTCACGCCAAATCCTGTCGGCGCAGCAGTTGAAAGAGATTGAGCAGCAGGAGACCAAAGAAGGAAAAGAATAAAGTAAGGGTAGCAGCATCGTTTCAATACGCAATCGCCAGACGCCACCACCCCGGAGGCAAACACCTCTATTATAAACCACAACCTTTATATTGGAGTAGGGTCTTGGTTAGGGTGATGAAGGTGCTACCCCCGAAACGAACCACACACAACATCGGGGCGACGCACCCCACCACCCAACTATGTCAGTACTAAAGACCCTTTCATCCAAAGACGGCTGGATCGACGTTGAACCACCGGGAGACGACGCCGGCCCGAATACAATCGGCGTCTACGACGGCGAGAACGTCAACTACGGCTTCCGGTCGAACGACGAAGGCGAAACCATCGAAGGCGACGAGTACCGCGTCTACCAGAGCGGGCCCTACACCCTGGAAGTCCGCATCGACGACGATGACAACCGCCAGGTGCAGGTAAGTACGACCGATGTCGGCGACCGCACTTACTCCACCAAGCCGATGAAGAATGCAGACGGGAGTTACGACATCAACCTCCCAACGCGCCTGGTTCGCCACCTCGGCTACGATCGCGTTGTCGAGACGGGCACCCGGGAAGTCGAAGGCGAAGACGTCGATGTCGTCCGTGGCATCCCCGTCGAAATCACCACGCAATGGGCAGAGGACGGCCTCGAGTTCGTTGTCGAAGAAGCCGACGAAGACGAACTTGACCGCCCCGAAGTCCGCCGCATCCAGCACAAGAAGTCCGGGAACTACATGCAGTACGTCCTCTACTTCCCGCTCCCGCTCATCCCGATGTTCGGCCTCGATTCAATCCAGTTCGAGTGGCGAGCTGACGACGGTCGGCTCATCGCCCTCATCGAGAGTGTCGAAAGTAACGGTGAGCGAGTCAGCGTCAGCGGCGGCACCAACATCGAAGGTCTCGCCAACGCTCCAATCCTCGCACAACCGTTCCGCTACGAGACGTTCGAGGGTGACCCGCGTGCAGTCGACACGGTCGAAGTCGACGATATGGAAATCGGGATCAAGGAGAAGGAAGAGACCTTCGCCGACACCGACGACGAAGAACGAGTCATTTCGATTACGTCCCGCGGGAAGAACGATCAACTGCGCTTCCTGCTCCCCGACGCACACTCGCGCGGCCTGGGCATCATCCCGGATCGGAAGCCCGAACTCGTCCGCAAGGAGAACCGTCCATCGGTGGTCTGGCTCGCAGAGTGGACGCCCGACGGACTCGTCTACATCCTCCACACAGCACCGGACGAACTCCCGGAAGAACGCCAGTCCAAGCAGACTCGCGTGTCGCTCGCGATCGACAACTGGACTGGTACGGTGACCGACAGCGACACACTGGCTGACCGCTACGAGAAAGCGGGTAACCAGGTGGGCATCACCTACCCCAAGTCGGCCGGGTTCTCTACCGGAATCGTCGATGAGGACATCTACTGGTGGCCCACCGTCGACGAGTACTACGGCACCGGTGCTCCAATCCTCGTCGGTCGTCCAGTGAGCGACATCGCCGCCGACGACGAACAGGAGAGCGGCGAAGCGGAAGTCGAAGCCGAAGAGTAACCCCGCAAACCGCGGCCGGGGCAGCCGGTTTCACCTGTCCAGGGTGGAAGGCCTAAGTGCGGCTGGTGCCTTCCTCCGTAACGACAGAAACCGATGAGTGACTCCGCGGATCCCACCGATTCCTCACCGCCCAGTTCCCCGTCCTGGCGCGATATCTTCCCGTACGACGAAGCGTACGACCAGCAACGGGACGGCATCGAACAAGTCCGTCAGACAGCGGACGACGGCGGGTTCGTCCTCCTCGAGGGAGCGTGCGGCACCGGCAAGACGTTGATAGCCCTCTGCGCCGGTCTTGAAGCCGTCCGTGACCCCTCCACCAAGTACGAACGTGTGTTTTGTATGACCAGCGTGAAGCAACAGCTTCGCGCCTTCGAGAACGACCTCCAATCGATCAACGACAACCTCCCTGATGATGTCCATCCCATCCGAGGGCTCTCCATCGTCGGCAAGCGCGATATGTGCAGTTACGTCGACACCGGCCACATCCGCCCGAACGACATCTACCAGTCGTGCGAAAACCTCCGCGACCAGGTACGTCGGCGTGTTGACTCCGATGATGTCGAACAGTTAACCGAGATGATCGGCGCCTGGAGCGATGGCAACGGCACCCTGGAGACCGACGAATGGTCGTCGCCATACTCGACGGCGGATCCAGAGAACGCCGACTCACCGCCAGGATGCCCGTTCTACGCGGAATACCTCCGCGAACGGCGCACCACCGAGGAAAACGAACCGGTGTTCCGTCTTCGAGGCATCTACCGCCCGGAGGAACTGATCCAGGAAGCCTCCGACAACGGCCTTTGCCCGCACGCAGTGATGGCCGACTCAATCGAAGGTTCGGAAGTGGTCGTCGGGAATTATCGGCACGCGTTCGACCCGGTGACAGTGCAGGCGATGACTGGCGCACTGCTCGACGAAGAAACGTTCGTCGTGTGCGACGAAGCACACACCATCATCGAAGTCGTCCGCAGCCTCCTCTCCGAGCAGTGCAGTCTGTACGCACTCGACCAGACCATCCACGAGGTCGATAACTTCATCCTTGACCCGCAGACGGATCCCGCTAAAGCCGCCAGTCAGATCATCATCGAAGACCTGACCGAACGACTCTCGCTCGCCGAACCCGACGTGCGACGACTCGTTGTCATCTTCCGAAATATGGTCACCGACATCCGTGAGAAACTCATCGACTACGCCGACGAGGCCGCCAGGGACGAACTTGGCCGGCGGTGGAAGCGACGGTTGAAAGACGGCGATGTCCCCTACTCAATCGAACACCCCCTCCGCGACGCCGAAAAGATTGAGACGGACGAACTCACTGAGTGGATTGAGAACTCCGACTACGAGTACTGGGATGACATCGGCCCCATCGGTGACGCCATCGGTGAATCCATCCGCGAAGCAAGCAAGGTAGTGAACGAGTTCGCGCGCGTGCAAACCTACTGTGACGGCGTGGGCCACACCCTTGACCTGTGGTTGGAGATGGACAACGAGAACTACTTCCGAGAGGTCGAACTGACCCGCCGGAACGACGAGTGGGAGCGACCCGATAACGAGTGGCAACGGCGTTACAACGCGAAGTTCTCTATCAAGAACTGCATCCCGCTCGACGGCATCAGCGACACGCTTGACCAGTTCGGCGGCGGCATCCTGATGAGCGCGACCCTCGAGCCGTTCGACGCGTTCAAACAGGAGACGGGCCTCGACGAGTTCGACCGCCCAGTGGAGGAACTGTCCTACGGGTTGAACTTCCCGGAGCGTAACCGCGAGTCACTGATTGTTGACCTGGACAAGTTCACGTACACGAACCGCGGGAACCCCGGCGATATGAACGACCTCCGCAAGCAGTACGCGCAGGTGATACGGGATGTCGCCGAAACGACCGAGGGGAACGTCCTCGTCGGGATGCCCTCGTACAGCGAGGGTGAGTGGGCCGCCGAAATCCTCGAAGACAGCGGCTCCGTCGAAAAAGAGGTACTTATCGACAAGAGCAGTGGGAATGACGTGACCGAGGAGTTGAAACAGGACTTCTTCGAGGGTGAGGGGAAGATCCTCGTCACGAGTATGCGCGGGACGCTCACCGAAGGCGTCGATTACGATGGCGATCGCTTGGATGCCTGCGTCATTTGCGGGCTTCCGATTCGGATGATGGGGAGTCCTCACGCCACCGCAATCGAAACCGCATACAAGCGCCGGTTCGGTGATTTCGAGGGGTACGCGTACGGCTTCGCCGTCCCGGCACTCCGCAAAGCTCGACAGGCACTTGGGCGGGTGATCCGGTCGGACGACGATGTTGGTGTGCGCGTGATGGTGGATGGACGGTATGCGAGCGGATACCTGCGGAAGTATATGCCGCGTTACGAACGCAACGACTACCGCGTGGTTGACCCGATTGACCTGCGACCCACGCTCAACTCCTTCTGGCGGCGGCGAGGATAACTTCTCTCGTCGGTCTGTTTCAGCACTCTTAGACCGGTGAGCGGCGCCTGCCTTCGCCTGGCCACCGCTTGGGAAAGAAATTAATTCTGTAAGTAACAGCACCCGCAGAGTAATCTCAACTCCAAAATATGTAACGCTTAAGACTTATTAACTTACCAACACTACTGAGAGATAGGCGGGGAAACCCATGACAGATGCAACTCGAATCGCCGTTTCGAATCACAAAGGCGGCGTAGGGAAGACGACCACGACGGCCCATGTAGGCGCGGCCCTCGCTCACCGAGGGCACGATGTGCTGCTCGTCGATGCTGACCCGCAGGGAACCCTGTCCATGCACTTCACGCTCAACCTCGACAGCCTCAAACGGTTCGTCGAGATGGGCGTTCTCGGAGGCATCAAGGACTTTATGTTTCCGGTCGAGCGGCCAGACGGCCCCGACTATCTCATCGACCTCGAAAAACGCCTTCCATCGATTTACGAGGCGTTCTACCACCGCAAGTTCGTCGATAACCTCGCAATCCGTCTCATCTCCGACAACGAAGCGGAGTACGAGAACTACGCGGAGATGCGCGGCTTCGACCCACTCCCCCTCGAAGAGGGCGTCATCGCGAAGACTACCGACGGCCCCGACATCGTTCCTGCGAACGTGCAGATGAAGGGCCTCGAACAGATGCTCGCCGGCGAAAACGACGGCGTGTTCCGTATGAAGCAGATGCTCGACGGCGTCGACGGCTACGATTACGTACTGATCGACACACCGGCGAGCATCGGCGCGCTCAAAGACGGTGCGCTGGTCGCGGGCACGAACGTCCTACTCCCGATGCAGGCGGAGACGACGAGTGTGATGGCTACACGCCAGCACCTCGAGGACATCGAGGAGATGGAACGCGAGGGTTCCTTCGGCCTCGATATGAACGTCATCGCGGTCATCCCGAACGAGGTTCGGGACGACGGTGAAGCGAAGAACGTCACGTCGGTCATCCGCAAGAAGATCCCAGAGGCCTACTGGAACCACCCGGAACGATCTCGAATCGAGATTGAGTCGGACGAACTGCCGGAGGTGTTCTGGCGCGCGGACATCTACGACGATGGCGGTAACCTCCGCCCGGACATTCCCCCGCAACTGGAGTCGTTCTGGAACGAGATGGGGTGTCAACCCTTGATCACCGATAAACGGGACTACACCGATCGTGTCGTCCCGTTCGACATCCGCACCAGGGTGGCCATTCGCCGGGCGTACTCAGCGAATCGGACGCTGTTCACCCACGACGAGCAGTGCGATATGAAAGAACGGTTCTCACAGCTAGCAGACATCATCCACTCCCGAACGGGAGGTGACTAACAATGGCAGACGACGCATCCGAACTCGATCAACTCGACGATAGATTCAGTGGCGTTGACGACGAGCCTGTCGATGAATCGACCAACGACCAATCCAACAGCGGCGGCAGTGGCGGTGAGAGCGTGGAACCCAACTGGGAACCGCTCACCGTCTACCTGCTGGAAGACCAGCACGAGGAGTTCTCCAAGCCGTTCTTCATGGAGCTTCGCATCACCCACCGTGAGGAGGGCCTGATGGACTACCAGAAGCGCGTCCTCCAGCAGGCCGCCATCGAGGTCTCGATGGAACACCGTGAGAAGGTCGCCGAACGAGCGCAGGAACTCCACGCCAACCTGGAGGATGAAGGCGACAAAGACGACGGGTGGAAACCACTCACCGTCTACCTGACGGACGAGCGCCACGCCGACTTCAACAAGGAGTACTTCATGTCCCTTCGACTGGAGTACCGCGAGGACGGGTTGATGGACTACCAGAAGCGCGTCCTTCAGCAGGCCGCCATCGAGGTGGCAATGGAGTTCCCCGAAAAGATCGTCGAGCAGGCTCACGACATCCGATCTCGTATCGGTGTCGAGTGAATCGGCGCAGCGAGCCGCTCACTATCAAAATACTGACTTATCATTCCCACAACCTTTTTACGGGAGACAAGGTTAGTATCAGTTGACATACACGTATGCCTGAATCGAACACGCTGATCGGCAGGCTGGCTAACCGTGAAGGCCTCGTCGCACTCGCTGCATTCAAAGTTGGTGCTCTCGCAATGACGGTCGGTACGGCTTCGGCTATGCAAAGCGACATCTGTAGCTCTGGACTGGTCGAAGACGTTATCGAGCCGCTCCTCCAGGCGGCTTTCTACGTCGGGCCAATTCTCGGCGCGCTCGCCGGCGTCATTTCGCTGGTGATGATGTCGCAGGTAACCAGCAAGGAGAAGAAGAAGACCTGGAAAGAACGGCGTAACGACGCGTTCCTCTACGGTGTCGTGGGCGTCCTGGCCGCAGGATACATCATCGAGTTCCTGGCCACGACGATCTTCGACTTCCCGGCGGACTGCCTGAACACGTCGTTCATGACGACGGCTCAGTTCGCCGAGTACGCGGTGACCGTCCTCGCGTACGTCCCCGTCTAACGACGGTACACAACAGTAACAAATTTTATACTTTCAGGCCAGTTAGACGTTAGTAAATGGAACTGGGTCTTCGACACGCTGCTTTCCTCCTTATCTTCATAGCAGCGGTGGCGGCGATGGGCATCGCCTTCATCGGCCTTCCCGCTGACACCGCACACGCACACGAACACGACCCTGAGGAGACCGAGGATCAGGGAGAAGCCAGTTACACGTACACTTCTGACGTTCTCTACTGGTCTAGAGTCTATAACGACTGGGAGAACAGAGATGACTGGAGTGAAGAGGACGAAGAAGAGTACGCTGAAACTGACTTCTATGAGTCGATGGCGCGGATGCAAGACCACACGTGGGAGTCTCCACCGGAAGAGATCTACGAGTGGAACCACGAGAATCTGTTCAACTTCCGTGCAGGAACTGATGATGTTACTGTTCACCCCGAAGGTGCAAATCTCGAAGATGAGGGGCGGATTGAAGACGCGTACATCCAAATCCACTCCATCAATCCCTCAACCGTGATGCACCTGGGGACATACGAACGCTCACGGTCGGGGAACTACGACACAGAGCGGAAATACATCAACCACGACACTGAATTGAACGCCATCGTCGACTACCGCATCGACGAACCAGAGGATGATCCCCATCCAGAGGCACCCCCACCAGAGTGGCGACTCGATTACGAATATCCGGAAAACGAGTACCCATCTGAATCGTGGGGTGGTGAGATCAATAACGCCGACGACGGCGATCAGCACGTCGAGCGGCACCTCCGAACCGCTGGTATCACCGAGGCCGTAATGGAACACAGCGACGATGACCAGGATGACCGCGAGTACTACGACTGGCGGCAAGACGAAGACGGTGGCATTTCAAAAACCATCAACTTCGATCCGAAAGCTGACAGTTCCGACGGTCTCGAGGAGCAACTCGGTGCCACGGACTACTACCTCTACGCGCACGCTAAGATTGAGACGCATGTAGAGGTTCACACGTGGGAGTTGGATATTTGGTGCGATCCGTGTGAAGAGGACGAAGAACGCAAGACCTTCACCAATAACATCGACGAGTTCGAGGACGGTGAGTGTCCGTGGGATTCGTGCAACAAAATTGAGGTGGTTGAAGAAGCCGAGTACTGGTACGCGAATAACACTGAATACGCCGAAAACGCCTCCGAGTGTTCGCTCGACACCTGTTACCTCTGGGAGACAGGCGACCCCAATAACCTCTACTACGACGAAAGGGAGCGTGGTGAGTCCGCAAGCGATGTCAGCTTCGACAACCCTACTTTACTCGGCGAGGCGAGTCCACAGGTGAACAAGTACTACGACGAGAAAACGGATGCGACGCGGGAGAATCCAACATGCGAAGACAACTTCAATTCGTGCGATGATGTGGAAGGAGAGAACGTCTTTATGAAGGAACACGGGGAGTGGTATGACCCAACCGACGAGGACGATCTAGAGGAATGTGACTCGTGCGGTGTTCACTGGGAGAACGACTCGCTGTGGGTGATCGATAAGTCCAACGAACCGGTTGAGGTCTACGATTTCGAGACCGACGTTAACTGGACGAGTCTCCCGGATGGTCGCACGCAACTCCACGTCAACCCTGTCGGCGAAACCTATTGGGACAGTATCGTGATGCCCAATGACGAGCGAGCCAACACGGGTTTGAAGTACTTCTCGATGCGTGACAAGGACTGGGACGTAATCGAGACGACTACCGACGACGGGACGAGTACAATGCGCTCCGAGGAAGACGCGCAACCGCTCTCCATCTGGTGGCAGGAGCATCCGACACGTCCAGCGCAAACTCACGCGTACCCATCCGCTGAAGGTGCTTTCGCGGGTCTCGGTGAGGAGTCCGGTGCGTGGATTGTCCACGAAAACTCGTTCTCGACCAGGAACAGTCCTGAACTCCACGAGAACGTCAGCGTGAACACACCGTCGGACACGTACGACAACGTCTATGAGATGGTCTACGAACCTACCATCAACTGGGAACCCACCGGAAATATGCAAGGGTTTGGCCTCGAGGGTAACGTCTACGGATCCGAAGCCGAGATTAACGAGGTGAACTACATCGAAACCGAGCAGCCCCAGATTTCGGTTGACGTGGATCATTACGAGTACGAAGAGGAGTGGGCACGCTTCATTGTGACCGTTGAGGACGAAAACGGCGTTCCAATCGACACTAGTGAACGCGAGGACGAGTACATTGAACTGATGGACGACGGTCAAGAGGTCAACACCGACTCCCAGGGACAAACCTACATCACGCTTGACACCGAGGAAAACGACCGTGTTTATGCCCAATACCACGCGGAACCGTGGTGGGAACACGGAGAGGATGATCAAGAGCCCAACTTCGTTGATAATCGCGAGGAAATCACTATCGAGTTAGCTCACGCCAACGCGTACAGACTCCTCGATATGGTGTACGTCACGGTGGTTCCGTTCGCCCTCCTCGGGTTCCTCATCTGGCTCCTTGATCACATCTTCCCGTTCAAGCTCTGGCCACCGTGGAAGCACTTCTTCTAATGGACTTCCGGCGGTCACACGCTTCGGTTTCCCACGCGTAACTGCCCTCCGAACATAACAACGCCGTTGGGTCGTTTGACGGTGCTATCTCCTTCTCACACCACCCCGCGTATCTGTCAGGAGTGAGATATATATGAATGGAAACATAATTTACCGCAAATGCGCGCAATCCCGTCTGCAATCCTCGGCAGACTCGGGGATCATATGCTCTTGCTCCCCGACAACCTCTGCATTCTACCGGGCAACATCTTAGAATGCGGGTACGAGTTCATCGTCGGCCTGTTCTGGGGATTCCTTGAAGCGATCGCAGGTATCGTCGGATACCTTTACGACCTTGCAATTTACACCCCTCACCCACGTGATGGAGACGAAGCCGCCCTCCTCGAATGGTTCACTTGCAACCCTGACGTCGCTGGCGGGTGTAACCTGAGCGAACCGTGGCCATCCTTGCATACCGCCCTTTATGAGGAGACGGTGATGCTCGCCACTTTGCTCCTGATCACACAACTGTTCTTCATTTTCTTCTTTGCCTCCGTCAGTCCGTTCCTTGGATCTTACAAGAAGCAAAAACTCTTCCGTCGATGGTTACTCGCCCTTCTGTTCGTGTGGGCGTGGCCGTGGGTCGGTGCCGCCGGAATGGCGTTCGCCCACTACCTCCCACGAGCCGTTGTCGATATTTCTGGCAGTGGCCTAGATGACGAAGAAGGCGAAGACAGAACCGGAACAGAAAAAGCGTTTAACAATGCGTTCGGCGATGGAGATGACTCACCGGATGGAGTTGACTCAGCGGATGAAGTTGACGATATTGCGATGATGTTCATCTCGCTCCTCATCGTCCTTCTGATCAAACCCACGATCATCCTCACCGTCATTGGGATGTACGTCATCCGCAACTTCATGATCTTGGCGTTCTTCTACGGAATGCCCATACTCATCGCCCTCTGGCCGATTGACGTGGGCTTCATGAAGCCGATTTCCGATTCGGCGAACAGTTGGATGAGCAAGTTCGTCCCACTGCTCGTTATGACCATCCCCAACGGCTTCCTCCTCGCGATGATCGATGTCATCGACGAAGCTAATAGCTTCACTCCGGTACTTCTCGGACTCGAAGGCACCGGAGGATCCTGGGGCAACCTCATCGGCGGCTTCCTCGATCTCATCGTCGTCACGCTAATGCCAATTGCGGTCATCGTTATGCCGCTGTTCACGTTCAACAGCAACATACAAAGTGCCGCAAGTTCAGGCGTCAAGTACGGCGCCCCGACCAACCTCACCTCCAATCCCGGCGGCGGAGGTGGCGGTGGCGGCGGTGGCGGCGGAGGTGGCGGCGGAGGTGGCGGCGGTAGCGGTGACGATACGCCGAACGCCACCGACGCTGGCGGTGACGGCGGTGACGGCAACGACAACAATGCCGAGTACCAGGCTGGCGGTAGCCCCGGTGCCTACGGACGCGGGAAGAAGAACTACAACATCGCCAAAGCGCAAGCGAAACACCACGGCGGTAAGCTGAAAGATAAAAAGAACCAGGCCGTCAACAAGGCTAAAGAAAAGACGCCCGCCTCTGCCAAGATGACCGCGCAGTACGGCAAGTACAGGGCAGGTCAAGCCAAGAAGGCCGCGAAGAGAAAGGCGAAGATGGCAACCGGCGCCGCGATGATGAAATACGCCGACTACAAGTACGGCGGTAGCGATGGTGGCGAAGGCGATGGCGGAGGCGAAGAAGAGCAAGGCCACCAGGTGTACAACACAGCAGAAGACCGCGAGTCTGTCCAAGGCCATATGGCCGCCGAAGGAATGGGCGACTACAGCGGTGGCGACGCCGCCGGTGCCGGTGGCGAAGAAGAGTCCGATATGCAGGTCTGGCAACCGGACGATGGATCGCCGAAACGCGGCACTGACGAAACCTCGATGCAGACGAAGGCTCAGGCCGACGACGATCCCATCGAAGGCGAAGCTCAGAACTATGGCTACGGATTCCTCGGAAGCGGGAACACCGGGCCGAAGGGAGCTGGAACCAGAAGCGGATCCAGCAGGAGTGGCGGTTCCGCTGGCGGCTCCACTCACGGTACTGGCAGTTCGTCCAACGACGGGATGAGCAAGAAAGAGGCGTACGAAACGATGGGCCTCGACAAGGACGAGGCAACGTACGACGACTACAGGGACTCGATGAAACAGAACCACCCTGACCACAACCAGGATATGGGTGACGAGGAGAAGCAGGAGTACTTCGAGGCCCAAAAGATCGTCAGGGACGACCTCCGTGACGAGGACTCGGACTCCTCTTCGGACGCCGCGGAGGACGACACGCCTACCGCACTCGAACCACCAGGAAAGGATGCCGAGGAAGACGATGACCAAGATCGATTCCGCGAGTAGACCCCTGGCGCAGTAACACCCTATCTCTACCTCCCGTTGCCGACGGAAGGCGGAGAGTTTCTCCGTTCAGAAATTCCACCATAGATATAAGTCAGCGAAACGAAACAATTTCATAAGCGACATATTAGTATGAGCGTTGACCCATCAAGACAGATCCCGGAGGGACTGTCGGACACGGATCGCATCTTCGGCTACTCGCAAGCGGAGATTGTGACCGTCGTCGTCTGTTTCTTCGGGGCGATGGTGTTGACATCGTTCCTCCCACCAGGGATGGATGACTTCGGCATCTTCATCCTCGTTGGAGGACTCGTCGTTGGTGCCTTCGTCGTCTTCGTGACCCCGAACCACCTCGAACCGACCGAGTGGATCGGAAGCATGGGACACTACATCCGCCGCCCGACCCATGTACCTCACCTCAGTCTCGACGACGGAATGGCGCGTGAGCAGAAGGATCACGTCACGGAAGCGAAAATCTACGAACTCAACGAGCGCACCCAGGAAATCACGTGGGTGAAAAAAATCCACCGTGAAGCAGGTGCAATCGAACGCGTCGACGGCGCACTCGTCGGTGCCGTGAAAGTCGACTCGGCCAATCTGGCCCTCGCAAGCGGACAGAAATGGGAGCGGCTCATCAACGAATGGCAGGGTTACCTTGACCACACCATCGAATACCCTGTCCAGATCTTCGCCACATCGAAACCGTTCCCCGTCGACGATTACGTTGACCACTACCAACGCCGGATCAACGACGCCGACATCCAGAAGCGTCCGATTCTGCAGGAACTGCTTCGAGACTTCCTTGACTGGTACCCCGAATACCTCCAGTACCAGGGCACCTTCCAGAAAGAGTACTACCTCATTTTCACTGTCAAAGAAAACGAGGTGCTTGGCTCCAACCGTCAGGAGAAGTCCGTCACTGAACAATTGATGGATGCACCGGTCATCGGTGACAAAATCGAACAGTTCGCCAGCAGTCAGCAGGAGACGACCGAAGACGAGGTCAGAGCGAAAATGATCGCTGAACTCAACCGACGCATTCGTGAGGCACGCAACCAGGGTATCCGCCCGCTCCCAGGGTGTTCCTCCCGGCGGTTGACCGGGTTCGAACTCGCCGTTCTCCTCAAGGAGTATTGGGAAGGGCGAGAGGTTGAGTTCGACGATGAACTGGCACTCCCCGAACAGCCAGTTTCCGTTCGAGCGGGCGACCCCGTTTCACCCGAAGAAACCGCTACTGACACCGGATACGCCGGGAGCAGTTCTGACAACGTGTGACCATGATCGGATACCTCATCCTTCCGTTCCTCGCCGATGACGCCGGCGTTAGCGACGGCAATGACGCTGAATCGGCCGACGACCAATCCACACTGGCGGACAAGAATCCGAAGGTGTACGCAGCCATCGGATTCTTCCTCCCGCCGCTCGCGTACTTCCTCTTGGGCCGGAAGAAGCTCGGGTTCCTCTGCCTCATCTCGTTCTTCTTCCTCGGCCTCGGTGTCCTCATCGTCCCTGTCCACGCCTGGAAGATCATTGGCGCCGCAAAGGACGGAACTGACCAAAGCGACGGTGGGGAGAGTACTGATGCGGGCGACTCGGCACCAGAATCCGAAGACGACCATCCGGCTCCGAGCGATGAACCCCTTGAGCCTGAAACTGCCGACTACACCGAAGAGCAAGTCATCGAAGCCGAGATGTCAGACGATCCCATCGCCGAGTGGGAACCACCGGAGGGAGATGTTCTCGAACCCGAAGAACGACTCCACCGCGACTTCATTGCGCCCACGGATATGGAGGTCAACGCGGAGAGCATTCGCACCGGTGACAAGTGGGCACAGTCGATCTACGTGAACAGTTGGCCGGAGATGGTGAGAGACGGCTTCCTCAACTCCATCTTCAGTGACGCCGCGTTCGACACGGACATCTCTGTCCACCTCGAGCCGCGGAAACAAGAGACCGCGAAAGCCCAGCTTCAAGACCGGATTGGGGCCATCGAAGCGCAACTCGACGAACGATCGAAGCAAGGGGCGAGTGCAGAAGCGCGTGACGTGAAGAAGAAACTCGACATCACCCGACAGATGTACGACCTCGTCTCACAGCAGGGGATGACCCTGTTCGACGCGTCGATGTACATCAACCACCGTGGGTGGAGCGAAGAGCAGGTCAGATCGCAACTCGACGACGTCCGTGGAATGATGGAACGCCCGCCCGCGAGTACGGACGTGCGCGTGGCTACCCGTCGCCAGGACAAGTGTATGACCTCCGCCGCCCCAATCGGAATGGACGAACTCGGGAAGAAGAACCCGATGCTCGGCGGTTCCGCCGCGGCAATGATGCCGTTCACGTCGGCCAGTCGAATCGAGGAGAACGGCGTCGACTTCGGCGTCCAACCCTACAACGGCTCGCCAATCATCGTCAACCGCTTCGGCCGAGACACGGGTTACAATATGATGACCATCGGCAATATTGGCTCGGGCAAGTCGTTCTCGACGAAGCTGAACCTCGTTCGCACGCTTCAGCGTCGAGACGACGTGGACGTCGTAATGCTTGACCCGCTCGAAGGGTTCATCGGCGTTAACAAAGCACTGGGCGGCAACCGGATCGTCGTCGGTGGTAACGTCGGCCTCAACCCGATGGAGATCCGCGAAACGCCCGCCGAAATTCTCGAACAAGCTGGTGGTGACCTTGACCCTTACAGTGCGAAGCTGAAGGACGTGATGACGTTCTTCGAGACGTTCTTCGCCATGCGTGGGGACAACCTCGACGACGAACGCCGTGGTGTCCTCGAAAAGGCCGTCCAGAAAGCCTACGCTGACCGCGGGATCACTACCGACCCCGACACCCACGGCAAGGACTCGCCCACCCTCCTCGACGTAATGGACAACCTCGAAGAGATGGCGACTCATCCCGAGCGATACACTCGCTCCGAGTCCGAAACCGAGAAAGAACGCATCTCCGGTTACTCGTCCGACCTCCTCGTCGGGATGCAGCCGTTCAGCGAGGGCGGTGAGTTCGAGAACCTGACGAAGGAGACCGAGATTAGCATCGGTGACTCTCGAATTACCTACCTTGACCTCCAGCAGCAGGAGGGTAGTGGTGGTACCGGACTGATGATGCAACTCCTGTTCAACACGGTCTACGAACGGGCGAAGCAGACGGACAAGATGATCTTCGTCATTGACGAGGCTAGGTATTTGATGAAGGACGCTGCCAACCTCGAGTTCCTCGAGCAGGCAGTCCGTCACTCTCGGCACTACAACCTCTCGATTCAGTTCGTGACCCAGACCGTAGACGAGTTCTTCGCTCAGGACGAAGCGGAGGCGATTGCGAACAACTGTTCACTCATCCAGTTGAACCGCGTCGCCGGTCTCGACGACGAAACAGCGATGAACAAACTCGGACTCAACAGGAAGCAAGCCGAGTTCGTCCGCAATGCCCTCCCAGGTGACAAGGAGCGAGGGTACTCCGAGTGCCTACTCGGCGTCGAAGGCGACTGGTACCCGATCCACGTCAAAGCGAGTGGTGCGGAAGCGCAAGTCGTTGACTTCGATCCCGACGAGATGGATCGAAGTGACCTCCCCGGCTACGAACGCATCGAGGGCACCGAGACCGAGCAACGAATCGAAGAAGCCCTCGAAGTCGGTGTCGCAACCGAAACACCCGAAGAACACGGCACCGATGAATCCATCGCTGACAAGATGGAGACCATCGAAGCCGTCGGATTCGAGGAGGGTGAGGAGTTCACCCCCGAGAAACCGGTCGAAGAGATGACCCGCGAAGAGTTGGTCGAACTCATCAAACAAGGCGACTTCGGCGATGTCGGTATCGACCGCTTCAAAAAGGGCGAAAGCGACAGTAGCGAAAGCTCCACCGCTGAAGTGACGAAAACCAGCGGGGCGTGGGGTGACGACCACCTCGATGACGGTGGCACTCGCGTCTACTACGTCGAACTCGACATCGACGACAGCGAGACGGAAGCCGACAGTGACGAAATGCCGGTCATCGACAGTCTCGGCGATGCGTTCACCGTCTACGCGACTGACCCGAGCGAACTCGCCATCCGAGCGGGTGACTATGGCGTCGGGTTCGACGCAGTGATTGCGACCAGTCACGGCGAGCAGACGTTCACGAACGCGCTCAAAGACCTCGCCGAGGTCGCCGCAGTTGACGTCGCCGACATTACCTCGCAAATCGAACTGGCCGACGAAGCCGAAGGCATCGATGCCAGTGAACTCGAACGCTTCCGCCGCGACACTGAAGCACAGGAGCAATCCGGGTCGAACGAAGTGTTCAACCAGCTCAAAACCGAGGTGGAAGAATACGAAGACCACTCGCAGATTGAAGATGATATGGAGGGCATCGAGTTCGACAAAATCGAGGAGAGTACCGACGAAGTCGGATTCGACGAACTCGTTGAAGCTGATCCTGGAGAATTCACGTTCGACGACGAGTAACCGGTGAAACCTCCGGTGAAAATATACCTCCGGACTGTCAACATTCTTATTAATGCCGGTTAAGGACACCTTCTCGGACTGGGTGGACGCCTACATCCGGAGCGGGCACGTTCCCTACCAGGTCGACGAAGACCTGTACGAGAAAATCCACGAAAACCTCGAGGAGGAAGGTAGTCTCCTCCAAATCCGCCCCTTCCCGGAAAATAACGGTATGGAGGCCAGTGAAGAACTTCTACAGGCTCTTCACGACCTCCGCTCGAAACTGACCATCATCAACACCAGCAAGCGGCTCTCGTTTGAAGTCTGGTTCAACGAAGGCACAATCCAGTTCTACTTCTACGCCCAAGACGAGCAACAGAAGGACAAGATTCGGCGACAGATTGACGCGCATTACCCTAACGCCGAAATTGTCGAAGCAAACCACCAGTTCCCCACCGTCTACCAAGACGATTGGGTCGCCGGTTCCGAACTCGAACTCAAACAGTCGGCGTATTACCCGATCAAGAACCCTCGTGGAGTCCGGCAGTTCCAGAGCGATCCCTACCGTTCAATTACAAGCGATCTGCTCTCTGCGGACACCGACCGCATCGTCATTCAAGTAAGTATGAAGCCAGCGATGCGAACCTGGACTCACGGCGGTAAGCTCGGATACATCAACCCCTTCAACGAAGACATCTACGAGGTTGCTGACGACCTCAAGGGCGAACAGAAGATCCCGGACGGTAGTTACAAGAAACACCGCAGCGCAACAAGCGAAGAACGCCAACTTGCAGAGAACATCGCTCGCCAAGAAGGCCTGCCTGCTTACCACACCAACATTCGAATCTTCTCGTTCAGTCCAGAGAAAGAGACCGCGAAGTCGAACGTGTGGGCAATCGGCCAAACCTATGAACAATCCTTCCAGGAGGCGGGTGGACAGCAGTTCCTCCAATACCCACTCGGCGGCAACGAACTCAAGCGGATGCTCAAAGAAGCCGCACGTCGTGACGTAGTCGACCAGGATATGATCCTCACTATCCCCGAACTCGCTACAGTCGCGCACATCCCCAACGACAGCATCGAAACGCCGAGTGTCGAATGGAACCAGACGCAGGCTACCTCCCGCATCCCTGCGGACGCCGAACGGTTCGGTGTTGAAGATGAAGACCACCAGGCGTTCACGCCGTCAGACCTCGAACAATCCGACGAACCCGACAACGAGGAGTACACGAACGAAGAGTTCGAAGCGATCTTTCAGGACGAAGAACCGCAAGAGGTTGAGCAGGCCGAACAATTCGATGAGGGTGCCGGCGCAGAACATCCCGACCCGTTCGTGGACGAACCCGCCGAACCGGAAACCTTCGACGAGGGTAGTACGGATCCGCATCCTGACCCGTTCGCGGATGAACCCGCCGAACCGGAAACTTTCGACAACCAACCAGCGAACGATCCTCAAATGCCTGACCAACACGACTCCAACGACTCACCAGATAGACACCCACACGGAGGTGGCACTAACCAACCCCAGAATCAACCCGCGCAGAACAACCAGGGACATCAAACTTCCTCCGACAGACAGCAACCCAACCAACGAAACGAGTTCGGGGACGGGAACCGCTCCAGTGGTGAGGATACAGGCAGACCTGAACCACCGACTAGTGACGAGGGCGGCATCATCGCGAAACTCAAACGACTCGCCGGGTTCGAAGGTAACCGTGGTTTCCAGGGCGCCGACGGCGGTGACGACGAGAAACAGCCCCACCATAACCAGCAACAGGGCGGGCAACAATTCGGCCATCCCGACAACCGACCGCCGAACCAAGGCCAACAGAACGGCCACGGTCAGCATCAAGGAGGTCAGCAAGGACGACAACAAGGCGGTCACCCTGACCAGCAACAGGGCGGCCACCAAGGACGACAACAAGGCGGGTTCCCGGATCAGGGGCACTCACAAGGCCAAGGCCAACCACGACAGCAAGGCGGTAACCGACCGCAACAGAACCACCAGCAACAGGGCGGTGGAAAGAACGGAGGGAACGGTCAAGGCCAAGGAACGCAACGAGGGCCCGCCGACCCATCCGAACGCCCGTCGAACACCCGCCAACCTCCCGAACACCACGAACACCAAGCTAAAACCGCCGGCGGTAACCGAGAACGACCGGCAGACGGCTACCCAGACGAAGACGGTGGAAGTAGTCGGACTCCGCAGAGTGAAAGCTACGAAGAAGACATCCGCCATTCACTGTCCGAAGAACACGCCGACCACGACGAACCGTGGGTAGATGATCCCGACGAAGAACCGACCATCGAGGATGTCCACGAAGAGTTCGAAGATGAGTTCAACGCAGAGCAAGACGCCTGGGACTTCGACCCAGGGATGCGTGACGGAGACGATGACGACGATGACGGTTACCCTGACTCGACGAGCAAGCACTGACTGTTCCTCTTTTCGCGCCGGGGTCGGTTCCACCATCACCCCCGAGAAACCCAACCGCCAAACCTGTTAAAAGTGTAGAGGAAGAAATATATCTTAGAAAACAAGTCGTATGCTTGGAAACTTCTTCGGGGATGATGACGATGATGACGACGCCCCCGCCGACGAGCAGGACGGCCAGCCCCGCCCACCGGAGCGAGAGCCGCAGCAGCGAAACGACGCGCAAACAGATGCTCCGCCGCAAGAACGCCCTCAACAACCCGGCGGTCATATGGCGGAAAAGCCCACTCACTCCACCGATGTCGGATCCAACAACTCTTTCGACCCAGGTAATGTGACTGAGAAGAACTACCTCCCATCGTTCGACCCATCCACTTCGCAAGGGCAGATGGGGAAGGAAGTCCTCGTTATGGGTAACGACGGCGACGCGTACGCCGGCGAGTGGCCGCGGAATATGTTCGAGGCCGCCTACGACAACCCCACGCAGGCAACGTGGATTGGCTACAAGTCCAACCCGCAAGAAGGCCTGCGAGAAATCCCCATCGAACACACCGCATTATTCCGACACGTCGGTGTCTTCGGGACAACGGGTTACGGGAAGACGACATTTCTAAAAAACCTGATGATTCAGTGGGCCTACGCTGGCTACGGGTTTTGTTTCATCGATCCAAAAGGTGACGGCGTCGTCGACCTGATGAGAGAGATGCCCGAGCATCGGCTCGACGACGTGGTATGGATCGACCCCGCTCCCGAAGACCAAGATCGCATTGTCGGTATCAACTTCCTCGAAGTCGGTGGCGAGTCCGAGCAAGAGATGCAGTACGAAATGGAGAGCGTCATCGACGACCTGGAGAACATCATCAAAAGCGAGCATATGTGGGGGCCGCGGATGGGCGCAGTCTTCGCCTCGATCGCCCGCGGTATGATCGAGTCCGACAAGAACTACACGCTCATCGATATGTACCAGGTGCTCCTCGATGAGGAGTACCGGGAACTATTCGTCGAGGACGTTGACGACCCAATCGTCCGCGACTACGTCCGACAGATTGCCGAGGAGATGGATCAGAGCGACCTTGACTCGCTCATCCGGCGCTTGAAGAGCCTCGTTGAGAACACAATCACCCGTGAAATTATCTCACACGCTGAATCCGACGTTAACATCAAGGAGGCTGTCGAGAACGGGAAGATCATCCTCATCCGTAACGACCAGGACGACGCCGACGCGAAGCAGATGATCGCAACGGGTATTATGCGCCGAATCTGGGCCGCTATCAAGGCTCGGAAAGCAGTGGCGAAGAAAGAACGCACGCCGTACTTCCTGATCTGTGACGAGTTCGACGACATCGTGACCGACAACGCAGACGTCGACAAGATGCTCTCGAAAGCACGGTCGTTCCGCCTTTCCGTCACACTGTGTAACCAGCAACCATCGCAGCTCCCCAAGGAAATCCAACAGGCGATTATGGGTAACTGCGACAACCTCCTCAGCTTCAACCCCAACAACCCGGCGGACGCCTCGCTCATTATGAAGAAGTTCGGTAGATACGGCCCGACAGACCTCCTCAACCTCGGCAGGTTCAAACTGTTCAGTCGAATCAGCGTCAACAACGAACAGTCACCACCGTTCATCACCAATACGTTCGCCGACTACCCGCCGCTCAGAACGGAACCAGAAGCCCGTAAGGCAATCCAGCGTAGTCTGGAGAAGTACGGAACCGAACGCCTCGACCCGAAACAGATCGCCAAAGACGCTGTCCTCAACAAGGACGCTGCCGAACCAGGCAAGGACAATGGCGGCGGTGGGAGCGGTGCCGCAGCCGAACTCCAGCAAGAACACGGTGAGAAGCTCACCGATGACGATGACTCGATCGACATCACTGAACAGGATGTCCTCGAGAGCCTGTACGCCCTCGAACTCAAACACGACGCCAGGGGCGAGTTCCTCCCCGTCGAGTCGCTGAAAGACGAACTGCTCCATCGACTCGGTGAGGATATGTACACGTCCGTTCCCGCTGAAGCCGTCGAGCAACTTCACGACAGTCCGCACGTCGATATGGAGCGCCAGGAAGGTGAACTGCGGATTCGACTCACCCAGGACGGACGCGACCAGGTGGTCGACATCACCAGCGGCTCCGTCGCAACCGGCGGCGGATCCGACCACCGCTACATCCTCAAACGCAGTTTCGAAGCGTTCACGATGGCCGGATTCAAGGTCACCATCCCCGAGCAAGAAGGAAAGGAACAACCCGACGGTATCGGCACCGTCCCGATGGATATGTCCGCCACCTCTCCGCAGGAGATGCAGGCGAAGATGCAGAAATTCAAAGAAAAGTACCCCATCGCCGCCTCCATCACCGACGGTACCGACCTCAACATCGAGGCCGAAACCTCAACT
>LKMJ01000766.1_pt1 | contig 26283 bp, 31 predicted proteins | sample 643391 | NCBI WGS metagenome assembly LKMJ01 (sample SAMN04112250, study PRJNA286221) | soda lake metagenome | biome: soda lake; feature: Kulunda Steppe; material: water; isolation source: sample PL-Br10 brine of Picturesque Lake | place: Russia: Kulunda steppe | collected 2010-07 | reverse complement strand
AGGAATTCTCAATAACTGGCCCTCCAATACTCAGGGCTCAGTAAAGTATCTCCAACCAACAACTGTCTGATCTCAAACACACAGTCTCAGACACCAATTCGGCAAAGACACAATATGGCGTGACAGAGTGGACTTCCAAATTTTCAATTTTGTATTCAATTATATTTCCAATCAAGGTGTCCCAGCTAATTAAATCAGCTTTGGTATAAAGGGTGACAGCAAAGGCATAGGCGAGGCTAGGAACAATGGCTGTGCGTGTAATGGTCAGTGTTAAACGTTGAGAGGCATAGGAGGCCCTCAAGGATTGTAGCTTTTCCCTGAGATTGCATGTTGTACGCTGGATCTGGTGTTCTTAGTTGAGATCCATGGTGAGCTCAACCCCATTGTAAAGTAAAGGGACGTCAGATGGTATAAATTGTGCCTGTTGATTCTGGATATTTATCTTTCCCTCTAATTGCTGCTACCACCTGCGTGATTTTTTCTTTTCTTTTTGCTGCTTGGGCACCTGATAGCGTGTCATAGCGACTGTGTTTTTAGGATTGTAATTGTTGGTTTTGCATTGTGTTGGTTCCACTGCTAGTAGTAAGGTGATCTGCAGACAAGGCACTGCTAACAATGTTGGCAAGGTGGGTATCCTGGGTTCTTTTGTCCTGGATGCAGCTGACAATAAACGAAAAAAGACTGTGCCGACAGGGAACCCCCTGTTTGCAGTTGTATTTGTAACCATGTCCTCCCACATGGAGCCATTGAAGAAGGGGTTCCATGAAGAGGATAAAGAGTAAGGGAGGGAGTGAGTCTCCTTGGATAGTGCCTCTTTCTATAGGTATTTTTTGAGTGCATACTCTAAAGGGCGACCTGGCATGTACAGTGGCATCTTCGTAGAGGTTCTTGACCTTATTGATGGCAGCTGGAGGGAAGCCTAAGTTAAACATAATTCAGAGCATCTGATCATGGTCTGTGGTATTGAAAGCTGATGTGAAATCAACAATTAGTGCTTGTATGTCGTTTTTGAAAAACTATGCATCCTCAAGACCCATGCTGACATTACGAATCTGGTATACAGTCTTTTTGCGTATTCCAGCCTGTGTAGAGCTGAACAGGGAGTTTGTTTCTGCATGATCATAAGGCGTCTTGGTTATGAGTCAGGTCCATAACTTGAAAAGTGTGTTGGCCAACCCAGTAAGTCTGTAGGATGAGACATATGTCTCTGCTCCTTTACGCCTGTCCATGAGGATGGTGCTGCTGATTTTCTAGGAAGTTGGTGTGGTGCGGGTTACCCACGTTATGACAGAGAGTCTGGATTGTGTCTTGAAATTCATGTGGGAGCATTCTGAGCACCTCGTGGATAATGCCATCAGGACCTGGAGATTACGATTGTTAACTTACTTATCTCTTGAAGAGGTTTACATGCTTTCACATAAGCCTCTTTCGTCAAGTATTTTTGAGTGAAGCCAGCCCCTTTTGCTCTTATGCTCCAGCTCAGCTTTGGTTATGGGAGGTTTTAGGGTGATGATGGCCTCAATTGCTTCTGCATATCAAGGCTTGAAGATAAGACCCACTGCCAGCTGTCCAGACACTTAACAAGTAACAGATATACCTACCATGTCATGGCAGATTAGTGCAGTGCCAGATTCATGCTGCAATGTGACCTTGAGGTCGGTTGAGTCAGTTGGCAGAGCATTTGATCCTGTTGTCGGTTCAGCTATAGCCGCATTTGAGCACGTGAAAGACGGACTTGCAGTAATACCTTGTTTGCTCCTAGCGACCTTGTAAGATGCACGCCAGGGAGTAGACCCCTCCAGCCTTTCGGGGGCAACAGGCGTGACAGCGCCATCCAGTCCAGTCCAGTCCAAGTCCTTGTACAGTGTGAGTATATCCAACAGCAGCTGCATGCAGCGCTGACCTTGCCCGTCCGCATCAGAGACTCCTCAGTCTCATTGCAAGCAACCTGTTGTCTGCTTGGTGTACACTGCCGCTGTCCCCAGCCAGTCCACACTCCAAAATAATTATGGTCATGCCACGAGCCTGTTTGGTGTGCAACTGTCTCTCAGTGTGACAAACAAAAAAGTAAATGTACCAGATGCCCACCCTCAGTATGCATTAAGAAGGAGGGCAGGGTGTAGAGGGGATGGGAGGCTCTCAGAAACAGCACCAGCCTACCAGCCTTTGTCCAGGGTCCGGAGCCCTAGTCAGCTCATACCCAATCAGCAGCACATAAATCTCATTTAAGTCAAGTATTGCAAAGATAGCAGGCCTGGGAGCCAGGTTGAGACCGCCAACCAACAGCACAGTGCGCTTTGTTGACATCTCCTCTGAGCTGCTGCCATTGCTAACCTCCACACTATCCTTTCGGGTGTGGGTGGCACCATTTACAGCCCTTACAGCATGGAGCCTCTTAATAATTCTGATTTTGATCTTAAGAAAGCTTCCAAGCTTACTGTGAAGCTTCACGCCCATTCAATTCAGAAAGCTTATAAACTTGTCAGTACCAAACGCGCTCTTGAGAAAACTTAAGCAACAAGCCATATTCAAGGTCAGGAGCGGGGTACTGCCAGTCACTCTGGCGGCCGCCTCCTGATCCCCACTGACTTCTTTTGTTTTACTTTGCTGGTGGAGGGGTCATACAGTGCATAGGCCCTTGATGACTCCTTTTTCCTTACTCGATGAAGGGAGTTTTTTTTTCACTGCCTGTGCAGTTTTCCATTCCACAGGCTCGAAGTCCCACTCCTTGACTGAAGGCATTGTTCCCTTGTCATTCTTGTATCCATCTCAATTATTAGGTGTAGTTTAGTTATTCTTCTACTTCCCCTTTATTGATGAAGGGAGTGATTTCACTGCCAATGTTCCTTTTCTTGTGACTCACTTTGCCATGGCACTATGCGTCGACATGACGTGAGTCCATAAAAATTGTTCTGTAGCAAGATAGTCAAGCGTCATGTACAGGTTGCTGCCTGGGGTGGGTGAAGGGTTCAGCTCATCATATCCTTCATTTATAAGGCATGCATGTATTGCAAAGCCACAGGCACATTCATTTCCACGGATGCCAATGTGGGTTAACCATTTAAAAATTGATCATGTGCACAAATCACCATCAATACAATTTACTTTAGAAGGCATGTATGGACATGGCTGCATTGCTTCTCTAGTTATGGGAGCTGCTTCATGACACAAGCCCTACATACAGTGCACCAGCAAGGAAACAATTGAGCAAAAAATGTCAGTCTTGGCCATCAGTATCATCGTGTATGGAAGGAGCCACTGATCATTCTCCAAACAGGAAATCGCTCAAGAGAAGAGGTTCGCCACCGCCATTCACCTCCAGTAGCTGCCTGTGAACTACCACAACCTGCTGTAAGCATCGCTCCAGGGCACTCTGCATTGGTAGCAACAACAAGAAATAAATCAAGGCAGGGTTGAGTGGTGCTTGCATCCTTGCTCCATGATTCAGTCACCAAGACCTTAGTTGGGAATCAACATTGCCTTGATAAGTCTTGGAGCAAAGTCACGATCAGAGCAAGTGGTACAAGTGCCGTATTCAGACAGCTTAGGGAACAGTCCCCTCATATAAGGTCCCCCAATTCTAGGTTACAACCTGACTGTCCTCAGCAGCCACCAAGGGCATCAGTTCCTCCCTATAGCCCTCTGCACTGCAGGAAAGTCCATTTGAAGATAGTGCCCCAGTTACCACCAACCTTTGGTATGAAGCTCATGCTCTCCCCCCGGGCAACAATCAGCAGCCCCACATTTGCCACATCAGCCACACGCTCCCTCTGGCGAGACCCCAAGTAGTGCGCCAGCGGCGAGGCCTGCGAACCAAAGCCGCAAGCAACAAAATTGTAAGCAGTGTGCCAGCTCCAAAGCCTGTAAACTCATGACAAGCTAAACACGAGCAGGGCACCAGCGCTGAGGCCCGACCTCAGTCCCCACAAAACAAACACAGCAAGTGCACCAGTGGCGAGGCCTGTGAACGTCTGCCATACACAGCAATTTCATAATAGTGTGCCAGTGCCGGGGCCTCTGCGGACTTAAGTCATTACAAGCAGAACGCAAATAGTCGCCAGGGCCAGTAAACTCTTAAGAATCATTAGGATCAGCACCATACACCACAACATGCTTTCACGAGCCTGATTCAAGACTGCTCATCACACAGATCCTGGCCTTGGCCTTTTTTCAGCGTCTTGTAACACATTGGCACTAAGTTGCACAGACTCCAAAGCCCTTGGTGTACAGTGCTCTATGTGTCCATCAAACTGAAGCCTGAATTGCAACACAATAGGATGAACGCATCCTCAGAAAATGTGCACCCACCGCTTCGCCGTTGCTGCGGAATCCCATACAAGTCGTGCGCAACCATGCGCGCACACATACCTGGGGATCCTCGTAGGCAATCAATGCCACCACCTCCTGTAGGGAGTCTTCCAACATGGGCAATGTTTTCCTGACTGCAGCCAGAGTTGTCTGTGCGTAGCTGACTGCTTGACCGACCTGTCCTTGCCTGCAAAAGCAAGCCAGACAAGAGAGCAATGGAATGGCACGGTCCTTGAACCATTGATAACGTGCCCTGCAAGCCCATGCCCGGTGCCTTTATCAAATGGGCAGAGCTTGCGGCATTCTTAAACCCATGGATTGGCAAAGCATGGCGTCTTGCGAGGTGTTGGCACCCACACAGTGCATCGTAAAATGGTGCGCCTTAGGTCAGTGCATCGTAAAATGGTGCGCCTTAGGTCAGCTGAGTGCTGCATACTAGTAAAATGGTGCGCCTTTGGTCAGTGCATCGTAAAATGGTGCGCCTTTGGTCAGCTGAGTGCTGCATACTAGTCAGCATTGAGGCTTGAGAGGCTCAAGATCAGCTGGGAACAAGTCAGATATTCACGCCATCGCTAGCCTCCGCCCTAGGAATTGCCATCAAGATTGCATCTTTTGTTCATGATTGCAAGCAAGCTCACAAAAAATTCAAATTGAAAACTGGGCCGAGTGCCGCCTTGTAAATGGCGCACGTCTTCCACACCGTACAAGAGGCTGACCTTGATAAGCACCTTGTTTGACAAAGCATGGCGTCTTATCTGTTTACCTGCTTATTTGCGGCAAAAGCATGCAACTAAAGAGGACAAGTTTTTTTAAAACGAGGCACATCTTGCTGTCATACACCTGGCCGTGTCTCAACAAATATATGTATGCCTGGCAACACCATAACTGCACGGAAGATGGTCAGAAGGGCCCATGATGCAGACTTCTAGGGAACTAGACAAGCTGAGTCTGGTCTAGCATGGCCTCATTCAAATCAGCTTGTTGAAAACAAGATTTAGAGGTGACGCACACAAATGATGTACGGCAATCTCCAGCAAAACTAGCACCTTTATTCATGTACAAGCATGAGATGGGCATTAACATACCTGAGCAGTTCTATGTAGTGCTGGCAATACAGGTGGAATTGCACTACCTCAAAGCCACTGCCTTCCTCAAGAAGCTGTGTGGAAGAGTGGTTAGAAGAGTTTTGAAATTTATCAATTAAAAGGAAGATTTAGACCAGCGAAGTAATGCACACAAAAAAGGCTCCTGACATGCCCGGCACTATTTGCACACTCTCCCTTGCAGCGTAGTTTGGCATGCAGGGGCCAGGAACAGAGCAGGAGGCACAATTTTCATAGTTTGGCATGAAACAATCAATTTTCAAAGTTTGGCATGAAGCAATCAATTTTCATAGTTTGGCATGCAGGGGCCAGGAACAGAGCAGGAGGCACAATTTTCATCAGAAGTGCTACATGCAAGGGCAAGAGAGCTGCTGAGCTTGGAGTGCAGGTGAAAATAAAAGATACTTGTAATCAAATCAGCATTCATCAGAACAGGAAAGTCTATGTCTTTGCTGGCGCCCAGACTTCACGGCATCACGTGCTCTTGTGCCCTTCTAATATGCGCCTAGACTTGCACATGGCGCCCTGACTTGCACATGCACGCATGTGCATACACACCCTGGGGTAAACGCTGGTACGCCTGCACATTCCTGCATTAGTAGATTATACACCCAACCAAACCTTCACAACTTTGCCCCCAAAACAGGCACACTTGAGCAGGGGACCCTCGGCTCTAATTGCACCTACTTATCTGCACCTCTCCTCAAAACATTGAGCTTAGCGCACCTGAGGAAAAGCGCTGCGAATCCGCTCAATTGCCGCCAGTATGTCCCCCTTCATGACAAGATTTCGCACCTGCAGTAGGAGAGAAAACCAACGAGAACGGGAGCTCTTTGCTCACTAGATGCCTCGCAGCAGTCTGAATGGTTTAGGAAGGCAGATTTTGCAGCTCATGGACATGGACCTGTAAGAATTTATGCCCGTAATTGGGTCAATCTACCATTTCTTTGACACCCACCATCGCGTGGCCCACAATCACATCGCCCACCTCTTCATGAGGTTAATCATCATGACGCCCAACTCGCCATGAGGCCCACCTCATCATAACCACACAACCCTTTGTGAGCTTGATGCTGCTTTTATCATGATTGACGTCTGCGTGATGCCACAGGGTTTGAACATTGCCATCAAAGCGCACTGCTGCGCTAAGCGTGGCCCATCTCCTATCCCTAGACCAACCACACCATCCATATCCATAGCACAACCTACTCCCATGACCTACCTCATGCCGCAGTATCAGGGCATCATTCTCCAATTGTATGCTGCTGCTGGCCCCTTCGCCACTCACGCCTGCTTCCAAACACACACACACACAGGGATGCAGCAAGCTTGAGAAGGCTGTGGGTGCACAACAAGGCAAACTTTGGCTTATTTAGTGCGTGGTTGCCCAGCACTGGCCACCACCCGTGAGCGGCAGGAGAGCACAAGCATGCTGGAAGCTTCCTTCTTAATCACCTGGGCCTGCATGTGCTGCTGCAGAGACCATGGGCTCCACGTCCATGGTGGCGCTTTCGCCCCCATTTTGAGATGGGGCGGACCCACTCTCGACCTCCATGCCCACCGGGCCTTGTCGAGGGTGGAGGGGGGGTGGGAAGGAGGACCCAGGACCCCTGCGCGTGGAGCATGAGAGCACACCTGAGCTGGTGAAGCGCGAGAGTGCCCTGCAATGCAAGGCCTTCAAAGACAGTGTCCTGCAATGCAAGACCTTCAATAGCATGGAGATGGATTCAAACTGTGGAGCTTGACAGCACTCTAGGGAACAACTTTGAATGTCAGCTGCAACTAAGCAATCCTTTACTACAGTCCTGCAAAGAAGCTTGCCAAGGGTCAGGTGGCCAGCAATCCGGGCCAGCCCCTGTCTGATGCTACACAAGGCACAACAGCCAACAAAGCGCCCAGCAGTCCACACTGGCAGCCCAGGCCCAGAGGTCAGCATATCTGCAAACATCAGAAGCCCCTCTCAGCGTGCAGGCATGTGCCCCGCAGCAGCAAGTTAGCCCCACAGGCGCCAATTGAGCGAGCGGCGGGCGCGCTTTGCAGGTGCATGCTGTGCAGCGTGCACAGGCCAGCGCAGCAACTGCACTGCCAGGGTCACTCCCCTGGTTCACACAACTGCACTGCCAGGGTCACGCGACTGCACAATGCTCAAAGTTCGGTTCACACAACTGCACTAAGCTTATAAAGGCCGGGTCAGGCAACCACACAATGGCTTTAAGCCCTCACTCATGCCCGTGTATGGGCACGCCTGCACGGACCTAAATGATAATCTCGTGCCACCTTAAGCGGACACCAGCTCAGACCTAAATGATACATTGCAAAGGCTCTAACTACTTACGTACATGGCATGTGTGCAAGCCTGCGCATGTGATGAAAGCACACTAGCGCAACGCAGGTGCGTGATGCGTGAGGAAAGCACACCAGCGCAATGCAACTGATGTGCCTTGCCTAAGCTGCACTCACGCACATGCTTACGCAGTAACAAACATGCACTCACAATGGCAAATGTGCGCACATGCACACGTGCCTGCACGCTAATGCATGCATGTATGATCAAACACTCTCATACCATCTTATATCTAAGTGCGTATCTGCACACAAGCACATACGCGCTCAGGAACATGCCAGCATCTGCTGTAGGGAAAGTAGAGGAGGAGTGTGCGCACATGCCAAGTTTGACTGCATTTTGGAGGGGGACGCTGAAGCCCTGTTCCAAGTAGCCACACCAAAGGAGCTAGACCTAGGTGCGCCAGCACAGCTTCAGGGTAATGTAGCCTGCTGGTCTCCTTGCCTCCACTCCTTCCCGCTTTCTTTAACATTTCCTGCCCTCCCTCTGTTCCATGGCTGCCGCAACAAGCCTTGTCCAGTGTCCAAACCCTTTGGCACAACCCAAGGCGCTTGAAGAACCTGACTCACCCAACAGCATCATCTAACGCCGCCAGAGTGCCTGCGTATCCGCAATGCGATAAGTAGCCTCGCACCAATGCCTGCACATCACCAGGGCTCACGGGGATCCTGCGCGCAGCGAATGCAGGGCTTTCAGTTTGCGAAGCTTGTGTTTGCTGCGCAGCAGCTCTGTGCGCTAGGCTCAAAAAGGGTGTTGCGTGTGTGCCATGAAGCCCCTGAAGACAAACTCCTTCCTATCATCCCACCATGACTCTGTGATGCTTTTTTGAAAAAGGCACATAGCGAGATGCCTTCCTTTGAGCACTGCAATGTGCTTGCACATCACTAGCCGGGACTGAGTGGGATCCTGGGCACAGTCAAAGCAGTGCAGAGTGCTAGCAGCGCGCAGTGCAAGGAGTGACACTTCCAAGCTTGGAGGTATCCCTGGGCCCCAACTAAGAGCAGCCCAGCGTACAGGGCATGCGTCCTCGCTGACAGCACAAACTGTATCTACGTCCCGGCCGACCGCGCAAACTGAATCTGGGTCCTGGCTGACAGCGCAAACTGTATCTGGGTCCTGGCTGACAGCGCAAACTGCATCTGAGTTCCGGCTGACTGCGCAAACTGCATCTGCGTCCCGGCTGACAGCGCACACTGCATCCGCGTCCCGGCTGACAGCGCACACCGTATCTGAGTTCCAGCTGACAGCGCAAACTGTACCTGCGTCCCGGCTGACAGCGCAAACTGTATCTGTGTTCCGGCTGACAGCGCGAACTGTATCTGCGTCCCGGCTGACAGCGCAAACTGTATCTGAGTTCCAGCTGGCAGCGCAAACTGTATCTGAGTCCCGGCTGACAGCGCAATCTGTGTAACTTCCTAGATAGATAGAGCAAGGGCAAGGTCACATGCCCCAAGGGACCGAAGTGATGCAATCCAGAGTTTCTGACTAAGAACGCCGGGGTCTTGAAGACAAAAGCATGGGACAGTGGCGCCTGGGCACACACACCTGAGCACGGATGCTACGTGGGGACTAGACCTCTGAAAGCACTCCAGCCTATCGGGGGAATCCCCACACTTGCAAAAAAACACCACTTCACCCAATCATGAGTGTCATTTCCCCTATCCCTTACACAACGGCTTGCCATGTGTGATTTACAAAACTATAGCACGCAACACTGACCTCTCAAGTGCTGATCTCTGAGACGCTTTCTCGTCCAGAATCATGCCCTGCAACAGCAGTTGACAAACAGCACAGGAAGGGATGGTCTTCCTGCTGTTGCTGTCCAATAGCTTAAGAGTGCAACCTTAAGAGTCAAGTAGTAGCTGAAAGGGCAGCAAGCCAGGAATTTGACAGTGATAAAGCTTCCCTTTCTCTTTTTTACACCACTCCCTTCCTCTCTTGCCTCCTCCCAAAACTCTGAACTCTCCCCCCTTTTTAAATTTTTTCTTTGTTCTTCCAGGGATATTCTCCATTGTAGAAAAACAAAGCCAGGCTAGTCAATTCGAAGAGTGTCCATGCTGGTGTAATTGGCGCACCTCTATATCAAAACGGAATGGTCCTTGGAAGTTTACCCGGACAGACTCATTCTTGCTGCAGACAAAAGAAACGGGAGGCAGGCCAATAAATGTTTCGGGTCAGGATCCTGTAAGAAATCATGCAATGAAGAGATACGGGTGCTGGCAGCCAAACATGCAAAATGAATTAGGTCCTGTAACTAAGAATGAATGGGGTCCTGCGACAAAGGATCAATCAAATCCTGCGACAATGGATCACTCAATGTATCAGCGACTCCAAAAATCGCGCTACTTTGGCGCAGCATTGGACATTCAAACATCGAATAGACTTAACAAATTTGGAGAGCACAAATTGCCATTAAGTTAAGACAAGGTACAGGTGTCTAAAGTACAGGTATCCAGGGCATCTCAGTTTAATGCTACCAGTTTGACTCAAGCATTAAAGCCACTTGCCTGTGGAGCCCTATCACAGGGTACAACACGCCCCGGACATTTCTGAACGCCGTTTTCAGCTTGACTCCATTCTTGCTGCAAGTGTCAAGCCGATCATGGGCAGGATTCAGCCGGGCATCAGTCTCAGTGAACGCGGCTGCACAGGCACGATAGGACCATTTTATTGCAGGCACATGTTGTAAAGAGATCCAACTCCTGTAAGTACAGTAACTACCTCTGGCTGCAGGACACAGTTATGATGTTCACGCCGGACACACCCATGCCTTGCACTTTTTCTGCAGATCCAGCGCCATTGACCGCCATCTGCCCAACTCTGCTGCCGATCCAAGTAGGAGCGCCAGAGCAGTTCTCAAAAAGGCTGAGTTCCAGCCTGCAACTCACGTAAAAAACATTTCCTTGCGGCCCATGTGTATGCCAGCCCCCACGACATCGCCCGTGCCGAATGTTGGCCCATACTCTTCTCCCTTCCCTGAAGATGCATACTTGTTGCCATCGTCGCCATGGTAGCCATAGCTATTCGACTCCCACCTTCAGCAACATGGAGCATGGCTCTGTTTTTGACCATCTTGCAGGCTTACAAACAAGGGCTTGCACACTGCACTTGAATGTGGTTTGTATGCTTGCTGGTCTCCCCCGCATTTGCCATGAGCAAATGAGCCCTCAAGTTGGCCATGAGCAGGTGAGTCCTCGCATCGGCCATGAGCAAGTGTGTGCTGCGCAGCAGCTCCGTATGCTGTGTTGAAAGAGTGTGCAATCATCATCAGTTCCAAAGGCTTCAAGATGCTTTCATCGAGAGGTAATGGAAAAGGTAATGCGCTGGACTTCGGTGAGCAGGTCACCTTCCTCAATTCTACCACCCTGTGTTCCATGTGCTCGTGGCCCGACCTTGGTGACAAAGTGCCAGGCATCCACCATCAGGACCACCTCCTCCAACAAGAGTGTCATGAAGCACCATGCCGGAGCAAACATACACCAGAATTGACCAAGCAGCAGTTTTGCAAACTCAAGCAGAAGCAGCCTCTACCTACCCAGGCTGACGCGTGAGCTTGAACCTGACGTCAGCAAAGCCAACAGCAATGCGGCCTGATTCACCTTTGTCAACAACTTGCACCTGCAGACGCACGGGTGTTGTCTAGGGAGAGGTGTGTGAATTGTGCGTAGCCAATGCAAAGGGATGTGTACCCAAGTGTGAGTGTGGAAGTGTGTGTAAGCGTCCTGTGCTGCCTCAGCATCGGTTCCATGTAATGTTCATACGCCTAACATGACCGAAGTCACAAGGGATGTGCCCACTGAGTGAAACATGAGCCGAATGCAAAAGCGCGCACAGGCTGCCTATTGCTAAAGAGAGGTACGACGGGTCTTAGTCAGCTCAAGAATGGTCAGCCACTTTTAACGTAGTGAGTCATCTAAAATGTTTCACAAGTGACAGCAATGGCCCAGGACAGGTAACGCACTCCTGCAAAGCCACAACCAGAAATCATGACTTTTGAGGCAACCCCTTAATAAGCTTACCCCAGAATTGGGTTTGAGAACAGCAAGTACTAAAAAGGCTGCAGGTTGGAGCACCCTGCAGCACTGATAGCATCTATACGTGCAAAACACAACCTCGTAGTAGTAGATGCAACGATTTTTCGGCACGGGTCGATTGGCAATCACCCCTCCAACATCATTGCTATGCCTGCGGGAAATGCATAAGACAAGGCAAGGAGTTACCATGAAGTAGCACCTTCTGCTTGAATCGGAAACTGATCATAGAAGCAGCAAGAATTTGAACAGAGCCGGGCCACAGGCTTTTAACTTGCCCACGCAAATGCCTGCATGCGCAAGCACACACTCAAGACACACCTGCCGTCTGCTAAGTAGCGGACACTGAGTTTGTCACGCCCGATCTCCACTCCATGTCCAGTCGCAGTGGTGTTGAGGCACGTGGGCTCCACGTCTGAGGCCTTCCCAGGCTCTATTTCACTCAGAAAGAGGAAAGACATGGCGCCCAACAAGTGCTTCCCGGTATGGTAGCTGGAGGACGCTAAGAGAAGCAGGCTCCTCTGCGTGTGACCAACAACACTATTTGTACACCCATGAGTTTGTTTAAGTAGAGTGTGTGCGTGTCATGTGCGAAGTGTGGTGTGTGTGAGAGGAACCGATGATTATTTGCGTGCGTGCGTGCGTGCGCGCGCGTGTGTGTGTGTACGTGCTTGCTTGCGTGCGTGTGTGTGTGCGTGCTTGCGTGCGCGTGCGTGCGTGTGTGTGTGTGTTTGTGTGTGTGCATGTGTGTGTGTGCGTGTGTGCGCATGTGTGTGTGTGTGTGTGTGTGTGTGTGTGTTCGCGCATGCTGATCACATGGGAAGTGTTCAAGCTAATGCTTGTTCGTGTCGTGAGGCAAGGTTTTTGAAGTGCCCTGAAGACAGCCCTTGATCCAAGTCATGTCAGCAATACAATTTGAGAAATATGCATCAGGGGATGCATGCAGGAGGGACACAGAGCTGCAGTCTCACCTCAAAGGAGAGAGCACCTCCTGCTAGCTTTGCTCCTCTTTAATCTTTCATTGGAGTTTCTGGGTGGCTTCGTGTTAACTTGGTGATCACCAGATATGTAAAGGAATTTGTTTTGATTAGGGTTTAGCTCTCTTCGTTTTGCCACGACATCTCACACGACGTTAAAATAGAAATGCCTAGTATATTAGCTAGGCTACCGGGGGTCTTAGCCCAGCATGTGCTTGGTGAGGAAGGGGAGTCGCCTGTGGACAAGGCCGCATCAAGGTGTGTGAACAGTACCCCACCATTTTGTTTGTTGCACTTGTTGGTCAACAGGCCCTGCAAGCTTCCTCAGCCGTCAGTTTTGTCCATACTCAAGTGCCATGCCTGGCTTCAAGGTACCATCCTTGGCTTCATGGTACCATCCATGGCTTCATGGTACCATCTATGCAGTATTGATGGGGGCGTGCAGAGCTTTATCTCAGTGCCAGATGGCTCCAAGATATTTGTAACCACCCCGGATGCAGTGGACATTTACAGCCCTGACTGCGAGAAGGTGCGCACGGAAGCCTGACACAAAGCTGCTTTTAGCAGCATTCTGATGGCATGGGGCGTTCTCATGACATGGGTGCCTGTTACATTAGACTCATGCGCGGGTCATGAGCGCCGGTGCTTTTTACACGCAAGCACATCAGCATGCTGTCAGCAGGCAAGATTAGCGAGCAAGTCTGTTTCTGATGTGCAAAGTTGGAAAAGGCCAGAGCCCAACCGCCAGCAGCTGCCAAACCCCCTGCCAATTCCACTGCCAAAAAAGTTTCCCACAAGGCTTGAAGTCTAGTTTCCCTTGAATGTGCCTGTGGCATACCAAATGCAACCTTCCTTCCCATCCCTCTTTTACCTTGACGTTCTTTTGCAGAACCCCACTGATCGCTGCTCTGCTTGCCGTGCTGCTCACAGCTGGGCAGCATTCCTGAAAAAGGCGTGGTGTTCACTGCCCTCAGCCCCAAGGCCAATTACTTGGTCACCTGCCAAAAGCCCATGAAGAACCCAGAAACCGGGGAGCCTGCAAAGAACCTGAAAGTTTGGGAGGTGGCTACGGGGGAGGTGCGCGTTGCGCACACGCTGCGTCAGGTGCGTCTGCACTAGTACCTACCAACAACAGTCATCACTACCTGCCTAGATGGTTGGCAGCTGCCGTAGTGATTTGAACTTCAATTTGTAGCTCAATTAGTAGCTCAATTTGTAGCTCGTGTAAATACTTAGGGGCAATTTTGCAGGGTAAACATGTTTCGTTCATAAGCAGGTAGCTCTGTGTTGCAGTGTGGGAAGAATAGCAATCTTCTTGTACACTGCCAAGAGCCAGGGCTAGCATGTCATGCTATCTCTGGCTCACTGTGCTGCAAAGCAAAGACGACTGTCAGTTGTCTGAATTGCTGCCCCAGCCTCATTGATGGCACATTTGGCGACTTGCACGGCTTGCTCTTCTTCCTCAGGACTGCGCACCAATTGTCAGTGTGTGGCGCAAGTGGCGTGCGGCGCATGTGGCATGTGGTGCACATGGCATGCAGTGCAAGCGATGTGAGGCACAAATAGTGTGCAAGCAGTCAAATGTGGGCTTCAGACCAGCCTGCTGAGCAACATTGAATCAGCTTCTGGCCATGAGCCCGTACCACCTGCACATGCTGTGACAGAGAAATCAGCAGGGATGGGTGACCCTGTATCAAGAAGGAATTAATGCGTTTGCTCAGTTCCTGGCCATCGGTGCGCGGTGCTTGCTCACACTGTGTCTGCTGGTTAGCAGGGACATGAGGCCCTTTGTCCATTGCCCCAGGCGTTTGATTGGCCCCTGATCATGAGCAGTGACACACATCACTTGCACATGTGCCAAGACTGTGAATTGCTCTTACTGTGTTTGCAGATCAGCAAGGACATGTGGCCTTTTGTCCAATGGGAGGTAGACGAGGGCGCCTGTGTTCTGGTGGCAACCAACACTCTGCAGGTCTACAGCAAGGCAGACAATTTTGCAGGTGAGCTGTCGTTTGCCTTCTTGATCAAACTTTGCTGGCGAGCGGCCGGTGGCATGTGTGAGCAAATGTTTGCAAGCATGCCCGGCATGGCCTGTGATAATTCTGGTGTGTATTTGTGTGAGAGAGAGTGAGAGTGAGAGAGAGACCTTTTAATTTGTGCACGCAAGCATGTCAAGGCCTCTGTGCCAAACCACAGTCTGTACTGAGACGCGCTGGGTATTGGGAGGGAGAAGAGATTCCAGCGCATGTATGCACCCAGCATCCCTGGCACGTTATTTGCACCCAGGCAAGAACAGGCGCAAGGCTGAGAGTGTGCGCTGGCTGATAGTGTGTGCCCAGTTTTGATGACTCAGATCCTTTGATGGCCCTGCTGTTGGTCGGGGACATTCCTGGCATAGGTCGGGGACATTTTTGGCGTAGGAGGGGACGACAAGACAAACCCTTCCTGTGTATGCCTGCAAGAGCATGCCCTTTATCAGCCTGAGCTGTATTTTACCACCTGTGCACGAGCTCCTGCGCACCAATCCGTGCTGAGCAGCTCCAGTGTACCAATGCTTCTCATTTGCGCAACTGCCCTTGCCGCCTTTCCTGAAATGATGTGCTAATAATGTGCCTTAGTGCACAGCTGCTGCTAGGAGTTGTGCCGGTTCTACAAGGAGAAGTGCAGCTTCAAGCATTACCTTACATGACAGTGCCTCTTTTAAGGGAGTGCCTTGCAGGACAGTGCTTCTTAGGGCAGGACAGTGCTTAGTAGAGCGGGACTGCTGTGAAGGGCGGAACAGTGCTTTGTAGAGTGGGACAGTGCTTTAGAGAGCGGGACAGTGCTTTGTAGGGCAGTGCCGTTTAAGAGCAGCGTCAACTCATCTAGCAGCAGTGCTATTTAAAGCAGTGCCACTCAGAGCAGCAACTCAGGTGCATCTGGGAGCTGTGCCGGCCCCCCACAAGGCATTGCTTTATTAAGCAGGGCCCCTGAGTAGCGCCCCGGAGCAGAACCAGCCCTGTCAAGTGCTGCCTCGGTGGCCATGGAGATGATTGAGTGGAGTTGGGTTGCATACCTAGCGCGGCCATGCTATGCACGGTCCCCTGAACCATCCCCTTTTTGCTCCTGCAACCCCACTGGTGCTGCCCCTGGTGTTGGAAACTGCTTCCCTTTGGTGGTGCTTCCCATGGTGTTAGGGTGCTCTGCGCTGGTGTCGCCCTAGATGTTTCTTGAACTGCTTCCCTCTGGAGATGCCCATGCCCCTCTCGCCGCTGGTGCTGCCCGAAGTGTTGAGCCTGGTGATGCTGACGCGCTCCTCTCCATACGTGATGCCCATGACCTGACATGGCAGACCTGGCAGACCTGACTGCAGATCACATGCCCAATGACAATGGTCGCTCACGCCATGCGCTGTGCCGGCCCTTTGCTGGCTACTGAGTATGGTCATAGCAGGCCACTAACTCCATTAATAGCGCTCAAGCAAGCACACATGCGAGCACGCCTGCAAGGCTTTACCCACATTTGGGTGTTGTGACAGCCAGTCACTCACTGTGTGCCTTGAATCTTACTTTCTAATTGGTCTTGCATGTTCTCCCTTAGTGCCTTGCCCACAAGCCCCTTTGCCGCCAAAGGTGCTGCTGCGTCCACGTTTGGTCGCTTTTCCCAGGACCTGCAATCAATCAGGACAGCGTCAATCCTGGCAGCCTTGGTTTGGCAGCGACTCACCCGTTTGCGTGCGCATGCCCCCATTGGCCCTGCAGTGTATCGCAAGGTATCGATCAAGGGCGCCGCCTCTTGTGCTGTATGCCCATCCAAGGAGAATGGGCAGCTGGTTGCGGTGTTCATCCCTGAGGTCAAGGGCAGCCCTGCCAGCGCAGGGATCTACGACTACTCAAAGCCAGAGCCCACGCCACGAACTCGCAAGGGCTTCTTTCGGACGCAAGGTAGGGCCGCGGCGCGTGCGCTTGTGGTCGCTTGGGCACGCATGAGGGCACGCCCAGGCGCGCGACTGGTGCATGGCGAGGACACCTACAAGGCATGAGGAGGGGGCTTGCGGCGTTGTGCTTTGCAGCTGAGGTGCCAGCGTGTCCATTGCAAGCAGAGAAAGCGCAGTATGTGGCGCTTTCCATGGCTGCTCATGCTCTGCTGAGGGGGGGCACTGAGCTCAAAATCTTTTTAAAACGCCTATGACGCGCAATTTCTGTGCCCAGCGGTCTTTCACCACTGCAAGCATGTATGTGCACCTCACTCAACAGGAGCCTCCTTGAAATGGAATAGCCGGGGTTCTGCTCTCCTGGTGCTGTCCTTTTCGGACTTTGATGCCACGAATCAGAGCTACTATGGGGAGCAGAAGCTGCACTTCATGCTTGCAGACCCAGCCAAGGTGAGGCCCAAGCATGCCTCCAAAATTAAATGCGGGCAAAGTACATATGCCCCGCCAAAATTACTTGCAATATGGCACTAGCACACAGGCCTTAATGCAAGATGGTGGCAAGGGTTCCCCTCTTGCAAACTTATGTGTGCATCCTGACTATGCTGCGTTGAGCGCCCACGCACGCATCTTGCCTGCAGTCACCGGGGCCGGACAGCAGTGTGCCGCTTGCCTCTGCCATCCTTTGCATGCTGCTTCACAGCAAGCCTGCTTGCTGGACATGCAGGCTGATGCAACGACAACCGTGGCATTGCCCAAAGAAGGCCCGGTGCATGACTTCCAGTGGTCCCCCAACGGCGACTTCTTCGTCACAGTTGCCGGCTTCATGCCTGCAAAGGTCTGTCTGCTTGCTTCACGCCTGCAAAAGTCTGTCTGCTTGCTTCATGCCTGCAAAGGTCTCTGTCTGCTTGCCTGGGCTTATCAACTCAGGGTTATGACTTGGGTTTCAGATCAAAGTTCTTCCGTCTGTTGTGGGATGCTGGATGCATGCCTGTGCCCGCCGCTGCAAGGGCTGCTCGGGCCCGCTCAACACCCTCATGCCCTGCTTATGCTTTCTTCTGCAGCAAGTGGGCACCTTCATCATGTTGTCAAAGTTCTCTGGCATGCCTAACAGCGTTCCGTTAAGGCTGCCTTCAGCTTTGTGTCTGATGCAAGAGAGGAACTGCAGCAAAGGCGCCCCAGAGGAAAAGCCTCCTTTGTTGGCGCAGTCTAACCAGCCATTGTCCCTACCCTGACAAGGGCTAGAATTGTCTGAACTGCCAGGACAAAGGCTGACTTTGCCAGGATTGCCAGGACAAATGCTAGGATTATCCATGTCTGCCAATGGCTAGGACTGCCAAGACTGGTTGACCCCCTCAAGACCCGCTCGCCACTTGGCCTCTGGCTGACAAGCCCCCTGACAACTCCCCTGACTAGTACCTCCATCAGCGCAGGGGGATGAATAATGTGCTCATTTGCGAGGTCTGCCATCAGGCCTGCCATCAGGTGCTCCGGCATGCTTAACCAAGTCTGCCATTTATTCTGCCATTCGGTCTGCCATTAGGTCTGCCATTAATTCTGCCATTAGGTCTGCCATCAGGTCCCCTGGCATGCTTGACCAAGCCTGGTCAAGAACCTGATGCATGTGTGTGTGTGCGCGTCACATCCAAAGATGCTGCCAAACACTGCAGGCTGCGCACACATGACCTTCCAATCCAATGTGGCTCCCCCTTCATATGTTTGCAGTCCACACTGTGGGACTCAAACTGCCGCCCCATCTACGACTTTGGCAGCGGCCCCTTCAGTATGGTGCGCTGGAATCCGTTCAGCCGCTTCATCTCCCTGATGGGATTTGGTAATCTTCCAGGTGTGGGGAGATGCTGCGACCCTGGCCTCAAAGTGCGCATGCGTACGTGTGTTTGTGTGCTGGAAGGACTCAGCGAGTATGGATGTTACACACAGCTTATCGTGTGTGCATGCGTGTGGTGTATGTGTGCACATGTGCGTGCATGTGCATGCATGAGCATGAGATTGGGGGGGTCTGACGGGGGAGAACGATGGTTTTACTCAAAAAGTACCTGTCCCTTAAAATAAATAATTAGATATTATCATGTTGTGAACAAGGTAATGACAAGAAGGGAAAACGAAGGGGCCCATTGCTGCACATTACAGGCCGAGATGAGCAGCAAACCTTGACAGTGCAAGGTCCAGCCTTTGTGTCCAGCGCAGTTGTCCTGCAGAAGGCGCGGCAGTAGCCTGCATGCTGAATGCAGCCGGGATGCACACGCAGGGGACATCGTGCTGTGGGACAAGAAGACGAATGGAGCATGCAAGCAGATGGGTGCAACACGGTGCCCTGCTGTGTCCGCCGAATGGTCACCTGATGGGCGCTCCCTCCTGGTGGCCACCACTGCCCCGCGGCTGCGCGTGGACAACTCCTTCAAGGTCATCTCCTACTACGGCACCCAGGTCAGTCTGGGTCAGGCCAGTAAAAGCAATCTTCTGTTTCGTCCATAGTAATGGGAGTTGAGCCGATCAAGGGCAGGTTGAGCACGCTGGCATTGCAAGCTTAATAGGCGCCCATGTGCTGCCGCTGGCAGACGCGGTCAAATGGTGGCGCACGAACAGGCATGTTGCCACGCTACATGATATGCACCTATATTTTATACTGACACGTGCGGAAGGGAGGAAGCATGTGGCGTCCTGTGCATTTTATCTATTCTATCTAATGTCTATCCCGTTACGCTGTTGTTCTCGCGTGCTTTTGGCGCTTTCATGTACTGCATGAACCTGATGAGCTGTGTTGCATTGCTCAACTAGTGGGCAAGAGCAAGAGGAACCTGATCGCATGATTGCGTGCAGTGAGCATTCTGGAAAGCATTTGTGTGAGATTAGCCATAAAGTCATGACTTGTTATTCAAGGCTGTCCCTTGTCCGTTAGGTCAGCATGGTATTGATGTGTTGGTGTTGTTGCCTGACTGCCATATGCACCTGGCTCCGGGCGCAGCAACAAGCACCTCCCCACTGCCGATTCCTTGCAGCTGGCGCGAGTTGACTTTGACACTCTCTTTGAAGCTTCCTGGCTGCCTGCACCACCTGGGAAGTACCAAGACAGGCCTCAGTCGCCAGAGCGCCTGTCTGCAGCAGCAGCCTCTGGAGCCGCCAAGGCTCCTGTAGGCCTTGCACCCAAGCCGGCAGGCTATGTGCCCCCACATGCACGCAATGCAGGTGTGTGCTGCGTAAGGGGAGTGTTTGGAGCAGGCCCAGAGAGCAGGCTGCCCCATGTGTGGATGGTAGGGAAGCAAATAGAGAGCAGAGAGGGAGGGGCCAGGATCCAGCAAATCAGGCACCCTTGCTGGCGCCCCACGTCCTTGCTGCCTGGCCCCTGCATTGCTTCTGGCAAGAGACATGCAGCTCTGCCACTTTTTATCTTAATGCCTCGAGTCTGCAATTGTAGAGAGGCCTTGTTGCTCTTGTTTGTGAATTAGCACCCTTTTAAAGACCTGAGGAATCTGGGGGATGTCTGCGCTTCTACCATTAAAAGCTTCATAAATTATCATACTCATGCCATAAGCACACTGCTCATCTTTGAATTAAGATTTTACTACCAGCAGAGTAAACCAGCAACCAGCAGAGTCAATACACTACAATGCGCCTGCGTCCAATCAACAATGAGTGCACCTGTGCTTGCAGAGGCGGTGGCTTTGCTGAGTGTGGTACCCCTGCTTTGTAGCTTGGGCCTGCTGAGTCAGTTCATCACAATTTTTGTTAAACTTTGCACACTTGTGCGCTGCAGGCAGCAGCCCAAACATGGCACCGAACGCACGTGCAAACACACACATACACACTCAATTTTTGTTAAACTTTGCACACTTGTGCGCTGCAGGCGGCAGCCCAAACATGGCACCGAAAGCACGTGCAAACACACACATACACATTCAATTTTTGTTAAACTTTGCACACTTGTGCGCTGCAGGCGGCAGCCCAAACATGGCACCGCCCTCTTTTAGCTTAGGCTTTGACGGCAGCGATCGCGGAGGGCGTATTGCAGCAGCCAAAGCAGGAGTGCTTCAAAGCAACCTCACTCCAAAGCCGCGGGTTGTCCCAGGTGCAGCCCTCAGTGCATGCTTGAGAGCCGGGAGGGAGCTGTTATGAGCTGATGCTTGGGAGGGACCGGCTTAACATGTCCTGTCATGGTCTGTGAAACGGGGAGGGTATACTTGCTCTGAGGGATTTATCATGGTGTGTTTTGCAAGCAATGGTGTCTGTTTTGCGAACAATTGACGAGGGATGTCCCATGGTCTGTTTTGCAAGCAATGGTGTCTTTTTTGCAAGCAATTGACGAGGGATGTCCCATGGTGTCTGTTTTGCAAGCAATTGACGAGATCGCGTGCTTCCTTGGTAGCATCTCAGGATCAGAGACTTGTGGCTTGTGGCTTGTGAATGAGAGTGATTTGCGGCAAGCGGTACAGGCCGGCTTCTTTGTGGCTTGCATCAAGTTTGTGCCCCTTTGCTGGCATATGTTGCGGTGGTCTGTTGGTGGCTTGCATTCAATTGACAAGGGAGTGCGTGCTTGCTTTGCAGCATTCCCTGGCGGCCTTTTTGTGGCTGGCGTCAGAGAGTGCATGCTTGCATGGCAGTAACTCTGGATGGCCCTGCCCTTTTCAAGGCTCCCGCTCCAGGCCCAGGACTCCGTATCCATCCATTAAACCCTGCACTGCATTTTCACAGCATAGCCCATTTCTTTCCACGCTGGATGATGGAATAATGTGCACCAAAGCAGCAGGAACAAGCACCAAAGTTGCCACACCATTTCTTGAAGCGTTGTGTCTTTGAAATGCAAGGCAATGTCTACACCCCTACACCCCACAGGCTTTGAGTTTGTGGATGCCAAGGGTTCAGCAAGCAGGAATGCAAAAAAGAGGGCAAACAAGAAGAAAAAAGGTAAATGGCGGAAGACATGCTGCCCTATCCCTTGGAAAACCTGTTCTTTGAGACGCCACGCCATGGAACGCGCGCTAGATTGCCTTAATTTTCACATCACCACTTAATGCTTGAGCATAAGATTCGTCTGCAACCTCAAGCCTTCAGTCCAAGATTTGTATTTAAAATCATAGTATTGCAAAAATGGTAAGTTGGCTGCTGAATGAAGTTGGTCATTTTTGAAGGTTTGTGGAAGTTGCATAGCATGCCTGGGTCTGCCGTGGTACCTTCCACTTAATAAACCTTCCTTCCCTGGGGTGTTAATACTTGACAACTTACGGCAGTGCTGCTATACATGCCTTACTCTAAGACTTGCATGCTCATGTTCATGTGAGGCACCCATTTCATCATTCATGTCCATTGCCTACTTAGGCAACTGTCATTGAAACCAATCTGGGTTCCCTATTTAGACCACAAGTAACGTACCTGCATCCTTGCATGCTACAAAAGATTGTCAAGTATGTTGACAACAAACTGATGCCCTTTATCTGTTTTGTTATCTGAATTCAAATGTCTCTGTATATGGGTGCATGAATTAAGTCATAAGATCACTTATGACTGGAAAGTATGGGGGGGAGTTGACAGGAAGAGGGGGCATAACCCATAAACCTCCACAGGAGAGGGAACGCGCAATTGAACATCACACTATCACAGTGGTTCTGTATGCTTTGTGAGTGAGTGATCCAGTGTGGGGAGCAGAGTATACAGGAGGATGGGAATGGCACAGGGCAGGGTCCTTATGTGGCGTCTACCTTCTTTCCATTCTTTTGAAGCAGTACAGTATCTGGAAGCATGTGGAACGGGCATGCGCGTGGCTCTGGCTCCAGTGACTCACATGCACGCACTCAAATGCACATGTATGCAAACTGCTGCCTCGGGGCTGCAGAGGGAGAGCCATCAGAAGACTCAAACACTTCTGCTAGCACTGCAGCAGCCGCAGACTCGGCTGCAGCAGACTTGGGGGCCTTGGAGCTGAGCGGAGATGCAAACTGCACCCCCCCTTCACAATCAGAAGGTAGCCTTTTAAAGAAAAAAGCCTGCCATTCGCATGTTTAGGAGCTGGCCTTGCGCATCTCAATTTAGGCTTAGTACTTAATCGCCAGCCTGACGTAAGGCTGATTGGTTTGCATGTCAAGTGTAGCAGACCCCCATCATGAGACCCAGATGGCACATTGATTGGTACCCTAGTCCTGAGTGCTGTACTTTTTGTCAATGTGGTCCCAGATTCCTTTGCCGGGGCCGTGTCAATGCTGATGTTTCAAAAATAGTCACATCGTGTGGATTTTGCTGTAATTGAGCGCGATGCAGCTGGCATTTACCGTGCGCTGAGGGTGTCCCCAGTGCTTGAGATCTCTCACACACTCTTTGACGGTGGTGCTTACAGTGGGTGTGGAAGATGGTCCCGAAGCAAAGACAAAGAAGATCCGGAACCTCCAGAAAAAGATTCGACAAATAAGTGCTCTCAAAGACAAGCGAGATCAGACAGGTGAGGACACTGGACAAGCAAGCGTGCTTTCAGTTGCATTCTAAAATTGTCAAAAGGGTGGGTGGGACCTGAGCATTAAAGCTATGAATGAATAGATGGCCCCCAAAGTTCTAGAGTGAAGTGACAACCGCATTCAATGACGCTTATCGAGCCTGCCTGTGAAGTTTGGCAACAATCCAGTGATTGACTCCATCATGGGAGGGAGTGCTCGCAGTGCCTTTCCTTTGATTGTTTACGAACATATGTGTTTATGTTTATATCCAGGCGCTAGAGCCAAAAGCTGCCATGAAAGTTGTAAGCTTGTCCATGCACACTCAGTTATTGCTCCAGGATCATCCAGATGTACTGGGACCTTAAATTGGTTGGTAGTGCACCCCTCCCACCCCTCCCACTTCCTACATACTTCATGATAGTGACCAAAAATTAAAAGAGGAGGGGCAAAAATAGCTGTCACACTACCCGCTTGGACTGGGCCCGTCTCTCTACTTTCAATGCATGTCTGCCCCCCTCCAGGTTGTCCCCATGAGCGACCCTTGAAGCAGCCATCCTCTGCCCAGGCAATCGTTCATGTGTACACTTAATTTCCTTGATGGACATGGCTCTGCATTCCCTGCACCATGCTGGTGCCTGACCCTGACAGTTGCATCAAATGAGGAACTGATACGAGCATATGTACATGCATACATAGAATAATCCTAATAAGCAACAAGAGCGGTTAGCTTTTGTCAAAAGGAAGCCTAGTTACCCAACAGGTCGTCCCTTAAGGGATTTGGTAGGCTAGGAGCTCACAGAGGAAGAAGGTAATTGCAGGATGAACTTGGAATTATTGTTCCAGATTTAACGCTGTCTACAAACTGATCTGTTGCTCTTACCAGTCGATTTGTCTTTTTTACAACATTTGAGTGTGCTCAGCTCCATGATGCAGCAGAGGTGAGTCATGTGCAGAATAAGCATCGTAATAGGCATGTAGGTGTGCCTCCCTTGCAATCATCATATTCTCAACAAACAAACAGAGCTAAAGGCATCTGAAGCAGTGTTCATTTTGGATATTCCAGTAGACAATTTGAGTTGGGGTCGACCCTTTGGGCAAGTTGCTGTGCCTTGCAGGCCCCCGAAACAATACAATACAATCAATTCAACTCGTCAGGTCAAATTGATCTTTTGCTTGAAATCCCATGGAAAAATGGCTGCAAGCCCGTGATAGCCCTTGATGTACTGTCCATCATGTCACATCCATAGAGCTTGATAAGTGATACTTAAGAGGTCATTGAGACAGGGTTAAGCGGCATTAGTGGGAACATACATACACAGGAAAGCGCAACCAGGGGGACATTTGTACACAGGAAAGCGCAACCAGGGGTAGATTGGGAATCATTGTGCGCAATTGGCCAATCAACACATTCCCCTCAAACTAAATGCAGGGGGCGTTGGCATGGACCCGGACCAGCTTGCAAAGATTGCCTCTGAAGCCACACTTTTAAACGAATTGCATTCCCTTGGGGGGGCAATGTAGCAATTGTGAGTACTATTGTGCATTGCCTCAAGAAGCTTCGAGTTGCTAGAATCTGGCTACATGGATTTTCTTCTTGTGACTGTTGCCTTCACGAAAAATCCTTCCTGCTTTTCAAAGTTCTTGTTCAACATATGTTGGACATAGCCATGTTCAAGTGGTGCGCATCGGACGCTTGACCTGGTCAGCTGTAGATCAAAAAGGCCTCAATGTGCAGCAAAACGAGTTTTTCATTAATGTAGCTACAATTGAGAGTTAGCTGCCGCTTGCCATTAGGCTGTCATAAACTGGAACTTCAGTACAAATCAATATCTAAATGCAGAAATGAATGATCAGGGTACTGATTGGGGATTGTAGGCACTTTCAAGAGCTTGCATTGGCAACATCTCTATGTAACCTTGTATGCAAGCTGACCCACTCAATTTTTTAAAGCAAAAATTCAACGATGATTGGTGTCACCATTATTCTACGGCAGACGGTGTAGGAATATCTATGCTGCAACAATCCAGACTATATATCTCGGAGGGCTGGAGGCTGTGGTGAGAAACAGAAAGAGAGCAAAACCTTTTTAATTTTGTGCTTCTGTGCTTCCCATGGACGACTTGGCCGGTTGTCCTTATATGGCAGTGCCACTAGTTCATCGTGCCTGTTGTATCATCTGCCAGGTAGCCAAATCCATTTACTTTCTGACACAGGATACTGAATTTAAAACATGATGACTTACAGACATAAAATGCTTCCGGGCTTATTATCAAAGCCTTGAGCAAAGGTGTTATTTGGAAAAACATCATTTTCAGTGTTGGAAGTGGAGCACATGTATACAGATGGCCTAAGAGGATTAGGTTACATAGCTGTACCTGCCAAATGAGGGCAGCTCAGCTGTACAGATGGCTTAATAGTGTCTGGCTTTACAGGCACGTGTAGCCAACAGGACTTTCCCCCACTGGCTTCTTGTAGAAACCTTCTACTTGACCTTCTACCAAAGTTGAAGTCGACAAATCACCTTCGAACTTGCTCTGGACCAGATGCTATTTTTGTACTGCCAGCTGGAAGATCGGTCACAGTGGGTCCAGACCTTCAGCCAGATGAGTTGAAAGCTGGGCTTGCTGGCCACTGCTAAACAAAAGATACCCTACTCAGAAAGAAAAGTAATTTGTATGTCCGCAGAGAAACAATTTCACATCCTCAGCACTGATGTTGTCAAATAAAAGCTCCAATGTCCCAACGTGAATTCAATCAGCCCCATAAAAACCAGCAACTTAGAAATTGTTCTGCAAGTTTCTTTCCAAGTAGCACACTTCCAATCAGGGGCATTCAATGACATGATTTTAATGACATCCGCGCTTTACACCCTTTGTGCTGGGATGTGGTAAAAATTGTGATGACACACGACCAGAGCAACAAATCAGTTTCAAAAAAAAAGGCTAGCAAGAGCAATTGAACAGCGTACTAGGTTGGGGACCATCTATCTCATACTCTCTCCTGGTGCACCTGAGGCCTGACGCAGCTCCTAAGCAGATATATCTATTTTTGAAGAGCCCGATGTTACAGCTGCAACCTCCTTAATCTGTAGATCACTGGTAGCTACCAGTGGACAGAGTGAATGAGATGTTACAGCTGCAACCTCCTTAATCTGTAGATCACTGGTAGCT
>LKMJ01000765.1_pt1 | contig 26284 bp, 19 predicted proteins | sample 643391 | NCBI WGS metagenome assembly LKMJ01 (sample SAMN04112250, study PRJNA286221) | soda lake metagenome | biome: soda lake; feature: Kulunda Steppe; material: water; isolation source: sample PL-Br10 brine of Picturesque Lake | place: Russia: Kulunda steppe | collected 2010-07 | reverse complement strand
CCATTAATCCCCTTTCTTAAATGTTAGTGATTTGACTACCCAGTCAATCTATTCGATAAGTGAACGTATTAATTTATCGATAACTTAGGTTGAGATCCAAATAGATATTGTAAGTTACTTCTATATATAAAGTTTTAAGAACCATCAAAAAAATCCTTTTTATTTGGTATAAGAATCTGTGGACCTATGTTGAATTTTTTACTCATACATACTCCAAAAGAATTGACACTAAAAATGAATAATTTCCGCGATACTTTTTAACGGGAAAAAGTAACCAAAACCCGCCGGGCGGTGGAATTACTCTCTCGGAGAGATGGCTCAGCTTTGGGATGTAAATAGCAATGGTCCATAACGTTCAAAGGTAATTATTAAATTTAGATCCGGCATGCTATTTACAAGCAATCCCATGCGCTCTGCCATCCCTAACCGCCTCGCTCACAATTCCAAGGCCGGAAAATTACCGGGCCTGAAAAACTATATCTTAGCCATTACTTATCCAGGCCTTTTGAATGCCTTGCTTACGGTGTAGAAAAAAATAATCGAAATCTATTATCTAAAGAACTTTAATATCATTCATCTGTGCATTGTCAATTTGCACAGTTCGGAAGGGAAATTTTTTGATAACTTCGTAATCGTGAGTTACCATCAGCACGGCCATGCCCCGGTTATTTATTTGTTTGAGGAGGTTCATGATCGAGGCGCTTGCTTCAGGATCAAGATTACCGGTGGGCTCATCGGCCAGGAGAATTCGGGGTTCATTTGCCAGGGCACGGGCAATGACAACTCTTTGTTTTTCGCCACCTGACAAATCATTCGGCATCGATTTTGTTTTGTGGCTCAATCCCACAAGGCCTAAAACTTCCAGTACCCTGTGTTTGATAAATCGTTTTTTGTGGCCGGTTACCCGAAGTGCAAACGCAACATTTTCAAATACACTGCGATCCGGAAGCAGCTGAAAATCCTGAAATACCACACCGATTCGTCTTCGCAGGTAGGGGACTTCTCTGTCTTTTATTTCATTTACTTTGTAATCAGCAACCCGAACCAAACCCTCTTCCGGAACTACATCTCTGTACAGTAATTTCAAAAAAGAACTTTTTCCGGCCCCCGTTTTTCCTATTACATAACAAAACTCGCCGTTGTTAAGGGTAAAATTTACTCTGTCCAGAACAGGGTGCCGATCGTAGGTAACAGTTACATTGGTAAGCTCAACTACTCCAAATTCACTCATTTTAAAACCATTGTTATTCTCAGACTTTTCCGGTGAGCCGGTTTCAGTTCAAAACCATTGTATGCAGCTTCAATAGAAAAATCTGTACTGCTTAAAATTGTTTCAATTTCTTGTAAGGTATAAATTCTTTGCTGATGTTGCTCCTTATATTGATGAATTACCGCATCAGTTTCGCGATCCAGCTTGTCGATTGTAAAAGAGTTAGTGTGAATTCGGTTTTTGGCATCGTATGTGCTCTTTCTCAAATAACGGAGATCATTTCCGAGCTGTTTTTTTTCGTTATCAAGAAAATTTATGGCTGTTCGTGAATTTCTGGGGGTGGTAAAATCGTAAATAAATATTCCGTCCGGTTTCAGAATTTGTTTTACCTGGTTGTGAAGCTTTAGAATCTCTTCTTTGGTATGAAGATAATTCAGGCTGTCGAATACCATGTAAACCACATCAAACTTTTTATCGAATGACAGATTAAGAAAATTCATGGTTTCAAACGTGACGGATGAATTGCATTTGGCAGCTTTTTGCCTGGCAATCCGAATCATATCCGGCGAAGCATCTGTTGCGGTTATGTTGTAGCAATCCAGCTCTTCAAGTGATAGAGCCATTGTGCCGGTTCCGCAGGCAAGTTCAAGAATATCAGAAGCTTTTTCTGTATGCTCTATTATTAAATCATCGATATAGTCAGTCCATGTTTCGTAGTCAACATCAGTCATTATATCATCATAAATATCGGCAAGAATAGTGTATGCCGGCTTTTCAGTAAACGATGAATTCATGATTTATATCCACGTTGACGATTGTGTGACATGGTAACGGCAAGCTGATAAGCTGATTGAAACGAACTTTCATCAGCTTGATTTTTTCCCGCAATACTAAATGCTGTGCCGTGGTCAGGTGAGGTTCGTATTATTGGCAGACCGGCCGTAAAATTTACACCTTGTCCGAAAGAAAGAGTTTTGAATGGAATTAAACCTTGGTCGTGATACATGGCTAATACGGCATCGAAATGTTTGAACTGGCGATTCCCAAAAAAACCATCTGCGGGGTACGGGCCGTCAGCTAAAATTTTCTGAGATTTTGCTTCTTTTAGCGCCGGTTTTATGATGGTTACTTCCTCATTGCCGATCACTCCGCCATCCCCGGCGTGCGGGTTTAATCCGAGCACGGCAATTTTGGGAGAAGAAATATTGAAATCTTCCTTCAAGCTATAGTTTAAACTTTTCAGGTGGCTGACAATCCCGTGCGTAGAAATTGTTTTTGGCACATCTTTAAGGGGAATGTGGATGGTGGTTAAACCCACTCTTAAATTGTCATTTACAAGCATCATCATATAGTCACGAACACCCGTATTCCGAGCAAGAAATTCAGTGTGTCCCGGCACATTATAACCGGCCTCACGAATGGCTTCTTTTGATATTGGAGCCGTCACAAGTGCATTGCAGGTGCCATCCATACAGAGATCGATACCTTTTTTAACGGCTTTCATAGAAAGTAAGCCGGCGTGGGGCGAAAACGTACCCGGCTGTAAATCCTCCTCTTTAAACCCCTTAACATTCAGAATATTTACGATACCCTTTTCTAATTGAATATCAGTCTTTTCATTTACTTCATGAAAATCCACACTCAAACCAAGCTGTTTTGAGTAATATTCAAAAACACCCGAATGACCGATTATCAATGGGGTGGATTTATTCAGGTCTTTATCTGAGAGAGTTTTGAGAATTACCTCCGGCCCAATGCCGTTGTAATCTCCCATACTAATTGCTATTACTGGAATCATACTTCAAAATAATAAACTGATTGTCTGACAGCCAAATAATTATGATTCTGAAATCAGCCTGAAATCACCAAACCCGGTAGTGGCCTCAAAAATCAGTGTGCGATCACGGTATTCCCAGATTTCTCTGGTGGGTGCATTACTTGGAAAACGCCTTTCAATATTCCGTGGCTGTCCATATATAATATAGGCTCTTCCCTGGTCAGTTTCGTATCCGGGGCGTTGCATTGTGGTAAAATTCTGATAAGCATAATCAATTCTGCTAAAGTATTCGGCCATCAATGGGTTATATTCAGTATCGGGGTCCGGATCTCTTTCTGCCCAGAATTCTCTGAATTTCCTTTCTCTCTCTGATGACGATCCGGAATTAAGTCTTTGCAGCTGGTCATCACTAACTATAAACGACATCATATCAATAGCCACGTCTAAGTTGTACAGGCTCACGGGCATATCCAGCCACTGAGAGTTAATGGCCTTCCTGGCAAGAACTTCATCAGATTCATCCGCCGTAACAGTAATTCGGTATCGTGCATTCTCAAAATTACGGTTCGGAATTTCAATAAATGCGAAACGAGGCGCATTTTGGGTTACCTGCGCTGAAAGCAGAAGGTCATCACCCGCTCTCGTGATTTCTGAATTATTTAAATGCAGAAAATCATCAGCTGAAATTTCTGCTTCGTAACGTGGTTCATTTTCAACATCAGAATCTCCAGAACCTTTTAGGGTATGGATTTTTACCTGCAATTTTTCGGGATCTTTTTGATCCGGATTTGGAAGTGCAATCAGCAGACTGTAATTCTGCCCGTAGAGAACATTATTTCCGAAGTTGAGCAGTGTTCCGTTTAATGTTGATTCATCGGCCTCTAAATCGCTGAAAAGATAAATGGAAGCTGATTCCAGGTTTGAATAATCTGGAACAGTAAAATCACGTTTTCGGGATTGTGTTTCACGAACAGACTGAGCTCTGCCAAGTTGCAGCTCATAATTGTATGTACCCTCAGAAAGATTTGTGCTAATAAAACCCTGAGTATAATCGAATCGTGATTTTGTGTCCTCAAATGTTTCAACCCAGATTGTATCCTGCCAGCTGTCTCGGAAAATAGAATTGCCGGCAGTTGAACCTCTTCGGCTGCGCTCAGCCGATCCTTCAAATATTTCCACACCCATTCTGAGAGGAGCAAAAAATTCACTGTCAGGAGTTGGAGGGGTTACATCAGATCTTTTTCGTAAAAATGGAATAAAATCATAATCAAGCCGAAAAAAAACGGAGAATATTGCGGTAGAGTCTGTTTCGGGCAGTATAATATGGTCGATGTACGAAGAAGGCTGATCGGTTCTCTGAAGAAGCGATTCATAAGCGCTGGGAGCTCTTCTTTGAGCCTCAACATCGATAATTGTAAACAATAAAAAGGGGATAAGTAAAGCTGAAATTCTGATCATAAAATGAGATATTTTACCTGCCTTGAAATAAAGTGATTCTGAAACACAAATGTAGTGTACAGAACGAGAACAATACAAAAGGTATTATCAATTCCCTGAAAATTAATCAAATCGTGATAAAATGAAAGACGGCTGGCTAAAAGATCTCATTGATTCCATTGAACGTGAAGAAAAAGTGATTAAACAGGGAGGCGGGAGCAAGCGAATTGAGAAAGAACATAAAAAAGGAAAACTTACAGCAAGAGAAAGAATTGACCTGCTTCTTGATGAAGATTCGGCATTCGAAGAAATTGGTCTTTGGGCAGCATATAAAATGTATAAAGATGAAGGAGGGTGCCCATCAGCCGGAGTTGTGACCGGAATTGGCAGTGTTGAAGGGAAAAAGTGTATGATTGTTGCTAATGATGCCACCGTGAAAGCCGGAGCCTGGTTTCCAATGACGGCCAAAAAAAATCTGCGCGCCCAGGAAATTGCCATCGAAAATCACTTGCCGCTTATATACCTTGTTGATTCAGCGGGAGTGTATCTGCCGATGCAGGATGAAATTTTTCCTGATAAAGAACATTTTGGAAGAATATTCAGAAATAATGCTGTAATCAGCGCAAAAGGAATTCCGCAAATTGCCGCCATTATGGGAAGCTGTGTGGCCGGTGGCGCATATTTACCCATTATGAGTGATGAGGCGCTGATTGTGGATGGAACCGGAAGCGTGTTTCTTGCCGGAAGCTATCTTGTAAAAGCGGCCATAGGTGAAGATGTTGACAATGAAACACTTGGCGGAGCATCCACGCATACCGAAATAAGCGGAGTAACGGATTATATAATGAAAGACGATACGGAATGCCTGATGACGATCCGCGATTTGGTTGGAAAACTTGGGCCGAGAAAAAAAGCCGGTTTTAATCGCCGAACATCTGTTGAGCCGATAACAGATCCGGAAACAATGCTGGAAAAATTTCCGGTTGACAGAAACAAACCTTACGATATGCACGATGTGCTGAAAGGGATTATAGACGCTGAAAGTTTTACTGAATATAAGGAAGGGTATGGCCAGACACTGATTACAGGCTATGCCCGTATTGATGGCTGGAGTGTTGGTATTGTGGCAAATCAGCGGAAAATTGTGCGGACAAAACAGGGCGAAATGCAGATAGGTGGTGTGATCTATTCCGACAGCTCAGATAAAGCCGCACGATTTATCATGAACTGTAACCAGAAAAAAATACCGATTATTTTTTTGCAGGATGTTACAGGTTTTATGATTGGGAAACGCAGTGAGCATGGCGGAATCATTAAAGACGGTGCAAAAATGGTAAATGCTGTTGCAAATTCAACTGTGCCCAAGATCACGATAATTGTGGGCAACAGCTACGGTGCAGGAAATTACGCAATGTGTGGAAAGGCTTACGATCCCAGGTTTATATATGCATGGCCAACGGCTCAAATTGCCGTAATGGGCGGTACTCAGGCGGCTAAAGTTTTGACTCAGATCCAGGTTTCATCTTTAAAGAAAAAAGGTAAAGAGCTGAGTGATGATGATAAAGCCAAGCTACTGAAAAAAATTCAGGGCCGTTACGATGAGCAGACCGATGTTAGATATGCTGCAGCTCGTCTATGGGTTGATGGGATCATTAAACCGGAAAGTACACGAAGCCGGATTTCGAACGCTATTGAGTACGCGAACAACAATCCCGAACTGCCCGATTTTAAGACCGGGGTTTTTCAGGTATAGAATAATTCAGATCAAAAGATTTACTTAAAAACTCAGTTCGATAAATAGTCAAAGAACTTTATTTAGTCATGCCTACGCGTAAGCAGGCATCTCCAAACCTCAATAAAAGTATGAGATTTTGGAGTGAGCCCGGAATGATGGTGAGATAGATATTAATTTTTATTCGAACTTTAGAAAATCGAACTAAGGTTTTAAAAACTGACCACAGCCTTGGTAAGTCTCGCCCTGATTAAAACTCATAAAAACCGAGTGTGTAAAAATATAGCCGCTCATGGAGTCCCGGCAAAATTCTGGTCTGATCGTGAAATGAAGAGTATAATTATCATTTTCAGCCCGGTATTCAGATTCTTTATTTTCACTTGAAACATCAAAATGGTCAAATGCAGTTTCCAGTTCCGGGTCGGCGTAAGCCATTGTTTCTCCATCAATAATCCGAATATTCCAGAAAGGCTCATTACCGGTTGCAAAAAAAGTAACTCCGTCCTCTTTAAGCTGATTATGATGACGCCTGATGGATGTAGCTTCGTGTAATCTCTCCAGCTGATAGTGGTTAGCTAAATCACTGGTTACAATATTTTGTTCTCTGTCTAAAAGTGTAAGCTGATTTTCGCTGAATAAAAAAGTCTGATAGACTTCTCCGTCAGTGTAATATAAATAGAGCGAATCTGATTTTTTCTCCCAATTACCGGTCTTTTCAATCGGAGCTGGATTTTTGTCGATATACCAGCGCAGCTCAGTGTAATAATTTTCATCCAGATGCAGTACATATTCAATTCCGGGGCAGTCGGCACAGGGGATGGTGCCGTAATATGTTGACGGAACTTCCGGTTCATCTGAAATTTCAGCACCATTTTGCCCCATTTGATTCCATGCCGTGCTGACCCTGAATATGATAAATCCGACCAGTAGCAATAGTATGGTGATGTTTACAATCTTGTTTTTCATATGACAATCGGAGCGGGTCAGAGCTTTTCAATGCTCGATAAAACTCGCTTAAAGTTTCAGATTTTTAGTTTTTTCCATTGACATATCGGCCATCTCTCCATGATATTCTTCCAGTTTTTTTGTAATGGATTTATCATTCATACCAAGCATTCGGATTGCAAGAAGTCCCGCATTTTTGGCCTTGCCGATCGCAACCGTTGCTACGGGTACGCCATTTGGCATCTGAACAATGGAATACAAACTGTCCAGGCCGCCCAGCGCAGTAGTTTTTACCGGAACCCCTATGACCGGAAGAGTGGTGTAGGCGGCAAGCATACCCGGAAGATGAGCTGCACCGCCGGCACCTGCTATGATAATCTGAACACCTCTTTTTTTCGCATTTTTCCCATAATCAGCCATTACATCCGGTGTGCGGTGCGCCGATACGACTTTTTTCTCGTAAGGAATTTTAAATTCTTCAAGAATTTCAACCGCTTCTCTCATGGTTGGCCAGTCGCTGTCACTGCCCATTACTACTCCAACTATTGGGTCTGAATTCATATCAATGCTTTGCTTTTTTGAAATTAGTATCAAATGAATCAAACAAGATAAAAACTGTAAACAAGAATATTTGAACAATATTTTAGTTGCTCAATTTTAAAGGGATAAGTACTTAAAAATACGAAAATTGGGTCAATTTGAGCTTTTTTAAGTACTTATTTCGTTATTAAAGTGAAGGTTAAACATAAATATGTTGAGATGTAAGGAATATTTGAACGCGTATTAAAAATCAAAACACTCAATTTTTTTGAAAAGTATCAAAATCTAAATTTAAGTCTTATCAGAAATGTATATATCAAGATTATTTTCATTATTTGTGGTATTAATTATTGCAATTTTTTTGTTTTCGTGTTCATCAGATGATGAATTACCGGCGGTTCAGAATGCTAATATGATTGGAAATGTAAGCATTGGGGAATTTGACCTCTCGTCCGGTAAAATATCAATTTCTATTGCCGCCGAAGACGCCAACGGTGATTTAATTCTGGACGGACTTTCACCCGATAATTTTGAGTTTACGGATCTGCAGGTATTCCCTCTTGATGAAGATATGCCCATCACGCCAATCGTAGCAGATATAAGCCTGGATATCATTAATCCTGACGAAGAAGCACCCGTAAGTCTTGTGTTGAGTTTTGATACCAGTGGAAGCATGACAAGTAATGATCCGGACAGATTGAGTATTGAGGCCGGTAAATCTATACTTGAAAGACTTAGAGATGGGGATCAGGCTGCAATTGTAGATTTTGGGGGAGCATCAGCAGATGTTATTCAGGGATTTACAGACGATCTTGATCTTCTGAAAGAAGAGATTGACAATTTAAGATTTAGGGGTGCCACTCCGATGTTTGATTCAATACATAAATCGATCGATTTAATTGAAGAAATAAATGCTGAAAATGCTGCCATTGTAGTACTGGCTGATGGAGATAATAACCGTCGTCCCCGAGATCGGGAAGAAGTGGTATTCAGAGCGAATGAAAATAATATACCGATATTCACAATCGCTCTGGGTGATGATCTCGATTTTGATGACCTGATCTACTTTTCAGATTTCACCGGGGGCGTATTTGCCGAAGCAGCCGAAGCAGATGCACTTGAAGAACTTTTTGATGGAATTGGCAGCAGTATTTTTGATGGCAGAGCGGTTCTGGATACTGAACTGTTTTTTGAAGATGATCTACCCGAAGCAGGTCAGTACCGGGTTGTAGGAACACTAAATGTTAGTATTGGTGGCAATAATATAGAAATCCCTGTTGATTTTCTGTTTAATGCCGGCGGTGACTAAATCTTGATTGATTCAGTAAGCTTTAATGCGGTTTTATAGATTTTATTCAGGTCGTTACCCAGCAAAGTATAATGACCCATTTTTCGGCCCGGTTTGCTCTGCAATTTACCGTAATTATGCAAATGTCCATTGGGTTGATTGACCGCTTTTTCTGAGAACTCAAACCGGCATTCACGGTTGTGAGTGCCCAAAAGATTTATCATTACAGCAGCCGGATTAGTCAGTGATGTATCTCCAAGTGGCATTCCGCATACTGCTCTGACATGATTCTCGAACTGTGATGTTACACCACCTTCAATTGTGTAATGACCGGAGTTATGCGGCCTCGGTGCAGATTCATTCAAAAGCAGTTTACCATTTTTTGTCAGGAAAAACTCGAATGCGAATATTCCTTTACCATCAATGGCTTCGGTTGCTTTTTGAGCCAGTTCCTGTGCTTTCCTCTGTATATCCTCCGAAACCGGAGCCGGTGCTTTAACTGCCACACAGATATGATTTTCCTGAACGGTTTCTACACATGGAAAGACAGCGATCCCTGTTTCATTACGCGCTACTTGCACAGCCAGCTCGTGCGTAAAATCAACAAATGCCTCAGCAATGATATCGTGACCTTTATTTCCTCCAAGATTTTCGAATCCCTGCTGAGCATCTTTGAAATTTTTCACGGTCTTATTTCCATAACCGTCATAACCACCTTTAGAAGATTTTAGAAGGTATGGCCATCCATATTTCTCGCCAAAAAGTATCAGATCATCTTTGGTTTTAACTGATTTATAGGGTGTGACCGGTATGCCGGCATTTTCAAATGTCTGTTTTTCTATTAATTTATTTTCAATAAGGGCAAAGCTTTTGGGAGAAGGATAAATAGGGGTGCCAGACTTTTCCTGAAGTTTAGCCAGTATATCTGAATCGATGAATTCATTTTCGAGGGTAATCACATCGCATTTTTTGGCAAATGGCAGCATTGAATCAACATCATTAAAAGAGCCTGAATAGGAATGAGGAGTCATGAATTGAACAGGTTCATTTTCCGGGCGATCAGAAAAAACGGCTATTTGCTGGCCAAATCGAAAAGCTTGAAGCGCTGACATTCTCGCGAGCTGACCCGCTCCAAGAAAACCAATGACAAACGAGGAAGAAACAGGATTGCACATATAAATTTATCAGTTGAAATTTGGCTTGAAAATATTGAAAATTTCGTTCAAAACTTGAAAATAAATTCATAATTCGGTTCCAAACCTCTGCTTCAAATTGCCTATCTTTTGTTGAACTGTAAAAACAAGCACAGATGGACTTAGAATCAAAATTAGCGCAGATAAGAGAACGTTATGATGAGATTGCCCAGGCAATGGCAGATCCGTCAATTTATGACAATCCGGATGAGTATACCAAGCTGACCAAAGAGTACAACGAGCTTAAAGAACTGGTAAATGATCATGAAAGATGGCAGGAAATTAACAACCTGTTAAAGGGAAATAATGAGCTGATTGAAGCGAATGAAGATGCAGAGATTACGGCAATGGCCAAAGAAGAAAATGATGAGCTGAGGAATGAACTGGCCGAGCTGGAAGAGCAAATTAAATTCAGACTGATTCCCAAAGATCCCGATGATGAAAAGAACTGCATTGTAGAAATACGGGCCGGCACCGGGGGCGATGAAGCCGCAATATTTGCAGGTGATCTGTTTGATATGTACAACAGATACGCATCAAGCCAGAGCTGGAAACTAAATATATTGTCAATTGCAGAGAGTGAAAAAGGCGGTTTTAAGGAGATTGTGTTCGAGCTTTCCGGAAATGAAGTGTTCAGTAAAATGAAATACGAGAGTGGTGTTCACCGTGTACAGCGAGTTCCCGATACAGAGTCGCAGGGACGTGTACATACATCGGCAGCTACAGTTGCAGTTTTACCTGAAGTGAATGATGATGTGGATATTCAAATTGATATGGGTGATGTGCGCGTTGATACATTCCGATCGAGCGGGGCGGGCGGGCAGCATGTTAACAAAACAGATTCTGCTATTCGTCTGACTCACGAACCAAGCGGTATGGTTGTTGAATGTCAACAGGAGCGATCTCAGCACAAAAACAAAGCAAAAGCACTAACGATGCTGAAATCCAAACTTTACGATAAGGAAATGGAGGAAATCAGGGCAGAAAGGGCTGCCGATCGTAAAAGCCAGGTTTCAACAGGTGACAGAAGTGCAAAAATACGAACCTATAATTTTCCACAGGGCCGTTTTACCGATCACAGAATTAACCTGACATTATACAATCTTGACGATATTCTGAAAGGTGATCTTGAAGATGTGATAAAAGCCCTCAGGGTAGAAGAAAACTTAGAAAAACTGAATGCTGTAATGGATTAATACTGTAGTGCCATTAGCAGATTCAAACAGTCAAAAATTCAATAAAAACAGTAAACTAAATAATTTAAATTTTGAACTTTCCAAATCCTTTTTACCGCTGGCGTCCACATCCATGGCATGGACTGGACATTGGCGATGACGCCCCTTCAATTGTAAATGCATTTATCGAAGTTACCTCGTTTGATGCTATCAAATATGAAGTTGATAAACTAACCGGTTATATGCGGGTGGATCGTCCTCAGAGAAGTTCTTCAATGCCACCTTCTCTTTATGGATTTATTCCAAGAACCTATTGCGGAGACAGAATCGGCGCTCTTTCAGAACACACTGAAATTGGCGACGGTGATCCTCTTGATATTTGTGTGCTTAGTGAACGACCAATTGACAGGGCAGAGGTTATTGTAAGTGCGCGGATTATTGGCGGCCTTCATATGATAGACCAGGGTGAGGCAGACGATAAAATTATTGCAGTTCTGGATAACGACCGGTATTACAAGGACATTAAAGAAGTGGCAGATCTGCCTGAAGTTTTAATAGAAAGACTGCGCCACTATTTTGGAACCTACAAACTTGTGCCCGGCGAAGATTCGAATGTGTTCGTAGACAGGGTTTTTGATGGTGATTTTGCCAAAAAAGTAATCCAGGCATCGATAGAGGATTACAGTGAAATGTTTGGTGAGTAAATTAATCTCACTGTTTTGGGTTTATCACTTTATATTCATCAGGAGTAACCAATCCAGACGGCAACGGCCAGGGCTGCTGAACAAATAACGATTAATTTGATCATCAGCGGAAAAATGAACTTAAACCATTTGTCATAGGGGATACTTGCAAGTCCTAAAATTCCCATCAGTACCGGATTCGTCGGCACAATCATATTCATCAGTCCGTCACCGAACTGAAATGCCAGAACAGATATTTGACGGGAAACTCCGACAAGATCCCCAATAGGTGCCATCAGCGGCATGGTAACCAGAGCCTGACCGCTGCCGGATGGGATAAAAAAGTTTAAAACACACTGAATAAAAAGCATTCCGATAGCCGAAAATTCTGCTCCTACTGCGCCAAGAGGTGCCGCAAGTGCATTTACAACGGTGTGTAGAATTTCACCGTCTTCCATTATAAGGGCAATAGAGCGCGCAAATCCGATTAGCAGTGCTGTTCCCGTAAGTTCTGCTGCACCTTTTGTAAATCCAGAGGCAATTTTGTTTACCCCCAACCCGGCAATTAGCCCTGCTACAATTGTAAGTGCCAGAAATATGCCTCCCAGTTCAACCAGGTACCAGCCCCGAAACGCTATTCCTAAAACGAGAACAACCAGGGCAGCAACTGTTGTGAGCAGAACTCCAATACGGCGTCCGGTCATTTCGGGATACTCGTATTGTTTTTGAGTGGTTTCTGTTTCTACTCTAGCCAGCAGGCTATTGTTTGGATCTTCCCGAACTTTTGATGTGTATTTCCAGACATGATGAAAACCGACTGCCAGAAGCGGCACGGCTATAATAAACCTGTACCACATACCGGATGTGGGCTGAAGTCCCGCAACATCCTGGGCAATCAAAAGCGTGAATGGATTCATCACCGCAATGCCATAACCGATACCGTATCCGACAACCATGGTGCCAATGGCTGTGATGGCATCCATTTTTAATGCCGCACACAGTGCTACGAGGATGATAGCAAAAGGTATATACTCTTCCGCCATCCCGAGTGTTGCAGATGCCACGGCAAATGCGAACATGGTCAAAAATAGCAGCGGTCCGGGCTGATTACCGAATACCTTCACCATTTTTCCAAGCAGGGCATCAATGGCTCCTGTTTGACGGACTACTGCCAGAGCACCCCCGATAATCAACACAAAAAAGATAATACCCTGTGCATCAGCAAATGCCCGGGGAACTACCGTAAAAAGTGAAGTGGCCGGTAAATATTCTTTTTCCTGATGGGCTTCAAATGAGCCTGGAATCACCATTTCGCGATCCATTTCATTCAACTCAGTCTGAAATTCACCAGAAGGCAAAACCCAGGTCAGGATTAATGCACCAATCATCAAAAAAAAGAGGAGTGTGAGTGTATGCGGTACTTTAAACTTCAAAATATTTAGCTGTTAAATTGAAATTAAACTTCAGCATGATACTAAAATGCGAGGTGAATTAAGAAATTGGTTTTATTCTGATATGAAAACAATGCAAACTTTACTTCGGCTCATGGTAATTCATTTGTATTTTGCGGCTGTAAAATCATAAAAAAATATTGGCTAATTAATGAAGTATATAGGAGCACACGTCAGTGCAGCAGGCGGGGTGGAAAATGCTCCCGTTCGGGCACACGAAATCGGGGCTACTGCTTTTGCCCTGTTCACAAAAAATCAAAGACAATGGAAAGCAAAACCACTAACTGATGAGAATATTCAGAGTTTTAAGGAGAAATGTGAAACGCACAATTTTTCAATGGACGCCATCATTCCGCACGACAGCTATTTGATTAATCTCGGACATCCTGAAAAAGCGAAGCTCGAAAAATCGAGAAAGGCATTTATTGTGGAAATGCAACGATGTGAACAGTTAGGAATCAGACTGCTCAACTTTCATCCGGGTAGTCATCTCAATAAAATCAGTGAAAAAGAGTGTTTAAAAGGAAACGCGGAATCAATCAATATTGCACTCGATGAAACCGACTATGTAAAAGCAGCAATTGAAAATACAGCGGGGCAGGGTACAAATATGGGATTTCGGTTTGAGCACCTGGCCGAAATTATCGATCAGGTAGATCAAAAAGATCGGGTTGGGGTATGTATCGATACGGCTCACGCATTTGCAGGAGGATATGATATCTCTACCGAAGAAGGTTTTTACGATACTTTTGAACAGTTTGAAAAGATTGTTGGGTTCGAAAAGCTGCTGGCCATGCATTTAAATGATTCAAAAAAAGAGCTCGGTTCACAGGTAGATCGCCATGAAAGTCTTGGCGATGGATTAATTGGCTGGACTCCGTTTGAACTGATCATGAAAGATGACCGTTTTAATGACATCCCGTTGATCCTTGAAACCCCGAATCCGGAGCGCTGGGCGGAAGAAATTCAGCAGCTTAGAAATTTAATATAGAACAGATTTGAGTCGTCATCTTTTTTAAGACTCACTCCTCAAAACCAAGAAAATGAAGAAAAAACTTTATCTTATCGATGGAATGGCTCTTGCTTACAGGGCTCATTTTGCATTCATCAACAGCAGGCTGAAAAACTCGGAAGGCATTGCAACCGGACCCATTTTGGGATTTGCTAACACTCTGGCCAAACTTCTGGAGGAGGAAGAACCGACTCATATAGCCGTTGCCTGGGATACACATGCCCCAACATTTCGGCATGAATTGGATGAGGAATATAAAGCCAATCGCCCCCCACAGCCCGAAGAGCTTAAGGTTGGAATACCGCTCATCAAAGAAATGATTGATAAGTTTGGTATTACAAATATAGAGGAAGATGGGTTTGAAGCTGATGACATCATCGGAACCATCGCATATAATGCGCAGGCTGATGACGTAAATGTATTTTTGGTTACTCCCGATAAAGATTTTATGCAGCTTGTGGATGATCACATCACTATGGTAAAACCGGACAATAAGAACGGCGGTTTTATTATTATCGATCGTGAAGGTGTTCAGGATTATTTTGGTGTCTATCCCGAACAGGTGATTGATGTGCTGGCTATTATCGGGGATACATCTGATAATATACCGGGTGTGAAGGGTATCGGAAAAAAGGGAGCTCCCAAATTAATTAACAAATATGGTAGTCTTGAAAAAGCCATTGAGGATGCCCCCAATATGAAATCAAAGCGCCATCGGGAGGGACTAACAGAATACAGTGAACAGGCCCTTCACGCTAAGAAAATGGTGACGATTAAAACGGATGTGCCTGATGTTGATCCCTGGGAAAAAATGGAGTGGGATGGCCCGTCAAAAAAAGAGCTTGGACTGTTTTTTAAGAGGATGGAATTTCGAACGCTCACACGAAAATACCTGGGAGAAGAACCCGGCGGGCAGGGTCAATTATTTGGCAGCGATAATGGAGATAATGGATCAGCGGAGGGTGAATCACCCTATGCCGAGCTGAATTCTGATGCTGTATCGTATCAGCTGGCGGTGACTGAAGATGAAATTTTTGCTGTGGTTAAACAGCTTGAAAATGCTGTTGATCTTTGTTTCGATACTGAAACTGACAGCCCCGATCCAATCACAGCCTCTCTTGTGGGAATTTCATTATCAGCCAAAGCAGAATCTGCATGGTACATTCCTGTTAATGTTGAAGATGCACTTTCGGAAACTGAAGTAAAAAAGCTTCTGAAACCACTTTTTGAAAATGAAAATATTCGAAAAATAGCCCACAATTATAAATTTGATCTGCTTGTACTGAACCGGGCCGGGTTTGAAATTAAGGGGAAGGTTTTTGATACGATGGTGGCAGCTTATTTGATTGATTCAAGCCAGCGTCTGAAAATGGACACACTCGCCAAGCGCTATCTTGGCTATGAGCCGGTTGCAATTGAGGCGTTGATCGGGAAAGGGAAGGCGCAGAAATCGATGGCGGATATTCCCTATAAAGAAATTTCCGATTATGCCTGTGAAGATGCTGATATCACATACCGGCTGTTTGAAATTCTTGAAGAAAAATTAAAAGAAGATAGCCTGCTCGATATTGCCGATGACCTCGAGTTCCCGCTGATAGAAGTCCTTGCCAATATGGAGAAGATTGGCATAAAGGTAGATACGGATATGCTGAAAACGTTTTCTAAAGAGCTGAATAAAGATCTAAAGGAGGTTGAAAGTGTAATTTTCGAAAAAACAGGGGAGGAGTTTAATCTGAATTCCCCTCAGCAACTTGGTAATGTTCTGTTTGAAAAAATGGATCTTCCCGCCGGAAAGAAGACAAAAACCGGTCAGTATTCTACCTCAGAATCGGTACTGTCAAAACTGGCGGGAGAATATGAAGTTCCATCTCTTGTACTTGATTATCGAAGCCTCAGTAAGCTGCGATCAACGTATGTGGATGCACTGCCAAAACTTGTGAACGAAGAAACCGGCCGGATTCACACCGATTTCAATCAAACCGTGGCCGCAACTGGACGTTTATCATCATCGAATCCCAATCTTCAGAATATCCCGATCCGCACCAAACGGGGACGAGAAATCAGGAAAGCGTTTGTACCGGCTGATGGCTTCAAAATGCTTGCAGCTGATTATTCGCAGGTAGAACTTCGTGTGATAGCCCATATTTCCGAAGACGAAAATATGATACAGGCTTTTAGAAACGGTGAAGATATCCACTCCCGGACGGCAAAAGAGATTTTTGACCTGACTTCCCTTGATGATGTGACCCCAAATCATCGCCGAAAAGCGAAAGAGGTAAATTTCGGGATTCCTTACGGAGTTAGTGCTTATGGTTTGGCATCTAGGCTTGGAATCAGTAATACCGAAGGCAAGGAGATGATTGATCAATATTTTGAGCGGTTTCCCGGGATTAATGATTACATCGAAGAGACTAAAAAGTTTGCCAAAGAAAATCAGTACGTTTCAACTCTTCTGGGCCGAAGACGATACATTCCGGATATTAATTCGAGAAACTGGAATGTTCGGGGATTTGCGGAGAGAATGGCGATTAATATGCCGATACAGGGCACAGCCGCTGATATTATCAAACTGGCTATGATTGAAATTCACCACTACCTGAATGCAGAGGGGTTGAAATCGAAAATGCTGCTTCAGGTACATGATGAGCTGATATTTGAAATTCATGAATCTGAAGTAGACGAAGTGCCGGAACGGATCAAATCTATGATGGAAAATGCCTACGAACTAAACGTTCCGCTTGATGTTGAAATGGGGTTGGCTGATAACTGGCTGGAGGCGCATTAAATTGCGGAGTTAGTCTAAATAAGATTTGAGCAAATTTGCAATAATAGTCGCAGGCTTTCAGCCTGCTTATTTGTAACTCACAGTCCATCTCCCGGGACTTTGTCCCGGGCTTTGATGTAACAGGCCTTCGGCCTTGGAAACCATAGATTGGAAATCCCCAAATTAGGCATGTCCAGAGATATTGATGTAAGTCCGATTGAAATGTTAACTTTTCAGGAAGACAAAATAAGTATGGTCAGTTAAAAACAGATGCTGGGTACAATTGAATATTCAGGCCCCTAAAAAAGTGTTTTTTATTAAAAAAGGTATGGCTGATATTCGAATCACTCACCTTTTCAAAAACGTTTTAGGGTATTTAAATACGTGAATTTTATCAAATAAACGACGATTCTTGATAAGAGGATATCTTTAATCGTAAAATTGCTCCAGAAAGAGAGCATAAATTGAAGATAGATTATTCACCGAAGGTACACAGGCTGAAAGCCTGAAAAACCAAAGCTTGGGACAACGTCCCAAGATAAAGTTGAGTTACCGAAATCGGCAGGCTGAAGGCCTGCGATAAGTAAACTATTTCCAATAAAATTTGGGATTGTATTCAATCACATTGTACTCTGATAAAAACTTCTCAACCTCATCTTTAAAACTCATTTTTTTGTGATATTCTTCCTGTCGGGAAATATACCTTTTTACGGTTTCCAGTTTTGAACTACTCACTGAAAACGCACTATAACCAATTTGCCAGGAAAACGGATTTCCATGTAGTTCAGAAGTTTTCGGTTTCATCCATTTGGATGAACCCTTCTTTACCTCTTCCACAATTTTGGCCAATGCAATATTCTTAGATAATCGAAACAGGATGTGAATATGATCAGGCATGGAATTAATAATTATAGCCGGGCATTCATAATGTTTAAGCGTTCCGGCGATATATGCATGAAGTTTCTTTTTAATGCCTGGATTAATAAATGGTTTTCGTGATTTTGTTGAGAATGTTAGATGTACATATAGTTGTGAGAGTGACTGACCCATGATATCCAAGATTTATATGAAAGTGTATATAAGTATGAGTCAATTAATGTGTATTCCTTACAGAAATAATGAACTCAACTAAAATATCACAGGCCTTCGGCCTTGGAAACCATAGAAAAGTTTAAAGTATTCTCTACTCCTCCAAAGACTCCAGCATATTCAGGTAAGAATTGTATCGGTCTGGATCGATTTTTCCATTTTCGTACGCTTCAACAACACCGCATTTAGGCTCATGGTTGTGGGTACAGTCATAAAATTTGCATTCCTGGCGCGGCTCAATCATTTCGGGGAAATAGAGAGAGAGTTCAGAAGGCTCGATTTTTACAAGGCCAAGTTCACGAATGCCCGGGGTATCCACAATGTAGCCGCCAAAAGATAGAGGCACCAGCTGAGCATAAGTAGTCGTGTGTTTTCCTTTTTGTGAGTAGGAAGAAATTTCACCCACTCTCAGATCCAGTCCGGGTTCAATCTGATTTAGCAGGCTCGTTTTGCCGACGCCTGAAGGTCCTACAAAAACAGAAGTTTTATCTTTTAACTGCCGGGTAAGATCATCGTTCATATCCGGAATTTTAATAGATGTTTTAACAAATGTATAACCCAGAGAAGAGTACATCTGCTCAATATCATCAACAAATTCCTGGTCTTTAGATTTAGCCAGATCCATTTTATTGATGATAATACCTGCATTCAGTTCATAAGCTTCGCATGTGACTAAAAAACGGTCTATAAATCCAAGGTTGATTTTTGGCTGACGAACGGACAGAACCACCCAGGCGCGATCAATATTTGAAACCAGGATTTGTTCACCTCTCCGGCCGTGAGTAGCTTGACGGGGCAGATAATTTTCACGGTCGTGAATTTTTTGAATAGACCCCGTGCCGTCATCACCGATATTTATATCAACATAATCTCCAACGGCTATCGGATTGGTAACTTCTTTTTTATCAAGCCTGAATTTACCGGGCAGCCGGCTATCCACAATCTCTCCATTCAGTGATACTTTATACCACTTTCCGGTTGATTGTATGATACGGCCTTTTTTACTCATGAAAAGAAGGTACGTTTTTTAATGTAAATCATAGAATTATACATAAAAAAACCGAACCCGGATAAGGATTCGGTTTTTTATATCACTGATAAAATAAAATAAACGACTAATCCATCACAGTCATGGTATCAGAAACGTCATCTTTTTTAGAACTGTTCTGTTTTATTCTGTCTTTGTGAGATTCTGGAACTGTGAAAAATTCACCAGGATCCTGAACCGGTTTTTCTTCAAGTATCAGATCCAATATCGGATCCATTCTCTCCAGATATTCAACCTCAAGATCGCCGATTACATTTTCTTCGATTTCTACAACATCCTTCTCATTTTTCTTAGGCAGAAATACTTTTTCAATACCGGCACGTTTGGCAGCCAGTACTTTCTCTTTAATTCCGCCAACCGGCAGTACAAGGCCACGAAGCGTTATTTCACCCGTCATGGCAAGGGTGCCCTTTACCTTTCGCTGGGTAAGTATAGAAGCAACTGCAGAAAGCAAAGCTACTCCTGCTGACGGACCGTCTTTTGGCACAGCTCCCTGGGGCACATGAATATGTAAATCCCAGTATTTAAAGGCATCTTCAGGAATATTTAGTTCTTTGTATCGGGCACGCAGATAGCTGATTGCCAACATGGCCGATTCTTTCATCACATCACCAAGCTGTCCTGTAATATGCAGTTTGCCGGTGCCTTTAGAAACACTTGCTTCAATAAAGAGTATGTCTCCACCGTAGGGAGTCCACGCAAGGCCGGTAGCTACACCGGGTACAGTGGTTCGCTCCGCTACTTCAGAAAAGAATTTTTTCTTGCCGAGAATGTCGTGGATGTCATTGATACCCACACTCATTTTCTTGATGTCATCACTGGCAATTTTAGCGGCTACGTTACGGCATACAGCACCGAGCTGACGCTCCAGGTTTCTTACACCAGACTCTCGCGTATACTCCTCTATGATTTTTTCAATAGCCGGTTTTGAAATTTTGATCTGCTTTTTCGACAGCCCATTCTCTTCAATCTGCTTGGGAATAAGATATTTTTTGGCAATTTGAACTTTCTCTTCAAGTGTGTATCCGCTTATATTGATAATCTCCATTCTATCCTTAAGCGGAGCAGGAATTGTATCCAGTGAGTTTGCTGTTGCAATAAACATTACTTTGGATAGATCGTATTCCAGTTCAAGATAATTATCTGTGAACGAATCGTTCTGTTCAGGATCAAGAACCTCAAGCAGAGCAGAAGTTGGATCTCCTCTGTAATTAGAACCCACCTTATCAATTTCATCAAGCATCATAACCGGGTTACCTTTTCCGGCTTTTTTCATAGAGCGTAAAATCCGACCCGGCAGAGCGCCGATGTACGTTCTTCTGTGACCCCGGATTTCGGCTTCATCATGAATACCACCAAGACTGAACCGTTCAAATTCCCGATTTAGCGCACGTGCAATAGATTTTCCAAGCGAAGTTTTACCAACTCCCGGAGGGCCGTAAAAACAGAGTATTGGGGCCTTCATATCTTTTTTAAGCTTCAATACGGCCAGGTATTCAACAATTCTTTTCTTTACTTTTTCCAGCCCGTAGTGATCCTCATCCAGAATTTTTCGTGCCCGTTTCAGATCCAGTTTATCATCCGAATACTCGCCCCAGGGAAGATCTAAAATCCATTCTACATAACCGTGAATAATTCCATAATTCGGGGATGAACTCGGGGTCATTTCAAGACGCGAAATTTCTTTTTCGGCAGATTCCTTCACATCATCGGGAATATTTTTCTTCTCCTTCAGGCGATTTTTAAGTTTTACAATATCCTGCTGTTCACTGTCTTCACCCAAAGCCTCCTGAATGGCTTTCATTTGCTGACGCAGGTAAAAATCCCTCTGCTGATCGTCAATATCCGTTTTAACTTTTGTACGGATTTCTTCGCTTAAATTCAGCACCTGAAGTTCCTTATTCAGGTGCTCCATTACTTTTTCAAGTCTTTCAGAAAACGTTCTTATTTCAAGCAGTTCTTGTTTATCTGAAATAGTTACCTGCAGATTAGATGAAATAAAATTGAGCAGGAAAGAAGGACTGGAAATATTATTGATGGCAATAGATGCCTCGGACGGAATATTGGGGGAGAGGTTCACAATTTTACTTGCTGTCTCTTTAATAGACCTGATAGAAGCATCCAGCTCCACGCCGCTAAGATCCATTTCTTGTTTTACCTGCTTTACAATGCCTTTAAAAAACGGATCAGCTTGCGTAAACTCTTCTATTTCAAAAACACTTTTACCCTGTATAACAATGCTTTTGCTGCCATCAGGCATTTTTATCAGCTTTAATATCTGAGCAACAGTGCCAAATTTGTAGAGATCTTTAGGGTCCGGATCTTCAACGGATTCATCTTTTTGAGTGACTACACCAATAGTTTTATCACTTTCATAAGCTTCTTTAACAAGGGCAAGAGATCGGTCTCTGCCAACAGTAATCGGTACAACTACACCGGGAAAGAGTACGGTGTTTTTAAGAGGAAGGATAGGAAGTTCATCAGGTATTTCTGATTCGGTTAACTTTTTTTCCTCTTCTTCACTCATCAGGGGAATAGCCTGTTCAAAATCATCAAAACCTTCATTTTGATCTTCAAATGCCGACTGAATTTTAAAACGTTGATCAAACATGGAATGGGGTTAAAATTTATCGATTTAATACTTTATTCAATTTAATGCAAAACGGGAGCCAAATAAATTGTTGGTATCATAACGTCAGTAGTCCTTATAGGGTTCTGTCAAATTGTATTTTAAACTATATGTACTGACAGTTGGTCAGAATTACCAAAAATTTTGAATCTTTAAAAGAAATAATCTGACAGAAAATATTTAATGGTTGAAATGCCAAGCAAAGCGACCTTTCAAAGAACAATAGTTCCTGAAAGAGTCATGAATCAAGGATTTATGCTCAGCGAGGGCCTGGTGCACTCTTTCAGGTTCTCAATTGATTCATTTTCAACAGCTGAACGTGTTGACAGAATAATTCAATATTCATCAAATATAAGGTGATGGAATCTATTGAAAGTAAAACTTTAAGCCTAAAACAGATGCTCCAACTATTTCAGAGGTTGCAGCAAAATTATCTGTTTTAAGCTGAACAGCAGCATTTAAATCGAAGCTTTTAGTCTCTATGCCGGTTCCAAAACTATAATAACCAGGCAGTCCCGGTGCAAATCGAGTTCCGGCCCGAAGTGGTAAAAATGAAAATGGCCGTACTTCAGCTCCAAAGTAGGAGGTAAGGCCATTTTTTTGAAAAGCAGAATCATGAAAAGCCAGGCTTAAATCTCCCATCAGTTTAAAACGGCTGATTTGAAAAAGTGCACCTGCCTGGACAGAGGCGGGAAGCAGGGTTGTATAAGAATTACTGTTTCTTATATATCTGGGAGATTGAATGAATGTATTATTTTGATTTAAAAAGAAATAGTGTTCACCCGGCGAGCCGGTAAAAGGATAATTCGAAACCGGATCGAGAGTGGCTGATTCTCTGATTGTGGTGTTCGTATCATATGTAATCGGATCCTCAAAGTATCGGACTGCACCAATATCCGTAATAGAAAAGCTTAATCGCAGCGACTTTTCTGTAGGAGCGTCCTGCTCCCGGAGTATAGAAAGATCGTCACCAAATGTGATTAAGTATGTTACGCCGAGATCCAGGCCAAATCCTATTCCGGTTGGATTTAACAATTCAGACATTTGGGATTGATTATCCGATACCTGTCCACCATTTGAACTGTCAAAAAAATTACGTGCATTATTTGAAAACGGACCCGATGTTTGTTGAGATGTACTGTTTTCGTGTGTCCAGACTGATGAATTCTCACTTCGATTAAAACTGTTTGTGTGATTTACATCAAGGTTTGCGCCCGAAATAACAATCTTTGGAGCAATTCCAACAATAAATTCAGATAATTGAGGAATCAGGCCGTTTAATAAAGTAAAAGATTCAGCATAACCGAATGATATTTCGTGCAGAATTTGATATTGATGCCGAAAAGACTGGTCAAAAACAGATGAATCATCAATCGAAAATATTTCATCAGAAAATTGTCCTCTGGAAATTTCATGCCTGTTCCCAATTCGTGTCCTTAGGGCAAGTGCGTAATTTCTGTCCGATCGTGTCCATTTAATTCCAAACCAGTAAAGTTCACCAATAGACTTATTTTGACTGATCATCCGGTTATTGGGATAATTTCTGTCTAATAAAAACTCCCTTCGATTTTGGCTTAGAGCCCCTGGAATTTCAGATGATCTGAATTCAGATGTAATAGTTCTATACTGATCGAGCTTACTGTTGTTATCAACCGGCAGCATGGTATCTATATAAAAACTTCCCTGAAATGCAGAAATCTCAAGCCGATAGGTTTTCTCGCTTATAAACAGATTGGCAGGGTTTACAAATAGTGACTCATAACCGGTTAGATAAGCCGTGCCACCACCGCCAAGCGCCATGTTTTCTGCATTCAGTGAAAGCTGTGCCTCACTTAAAACAGGAAATAGTGAAATAAGCAGAGCGCAGATTACAGATTTATATGTATAGTGAATATGCACGATTTTTTTATGGATGGCGGCTATTGCAGGATTTTCAATTTAGCGGCCCGCAACATGAGCGTTTTCTGTCCGCGTTTCTTGAAAAATACAACAACTCTGGTATCATTTCCCGATCCGCTTCTTTGAACAATTTTTCCTGCCCCAAACTGCGGGTGCATAACCTGAGCACCTACACGAAAAGGATCCTCATCATATTCATACTCGTATGTATGATTTGTTTCTGATGGTTTTTTAGATTTTACAGGAGATTTCCAGTCATATTCTATCTGTGTATCATCAGAACCGGCTGTTTCTGAGTCATGATTTCTATTTTTTTGTCTGATGGTTGAACCGGTTTCCGTTCGAACCACTCCTGGATCTACTTCATCCAAAAACCGGGAGCGAGCCTGTCGCTGCTCTTCTCCGAATTTATATCGCAACTTGCTGAAGCTGAAAAAAAGATGTTTTTCAGCCCTGGTAATGGCCACATAAAAAAGCCGTCGTTCTTCTTCAATATTAAGCTCTTCACCCTCGCGGGCACCCATAGGAAAAAGGTTTTCCTCAAGGCCAACAATAAAAATCACCGGAAATTCCAGTCCTTTAGATGCGTGCACAGTCATCAGCGTTACAGCCGGTTTGTCTTCATCATACTTATCCGTGTCGGTAATCAGGTTAATTTCCTGCAGGAAGTTGGCCAGGTTTGGCTTTTTGTTAGACTGCTGATAGTAAGAAATGGCGTTTTGAAGTTCTAAAATGTTGTCTCGCCGTGTAAGGGATTGGGCACTGTTTTCCTCAATCAGCGCTCTGATATACCCGCTCATTTCAAGCATTTTTTTGGTTACATCAAGTATGGGTACACCCGATTCAAGCTGCTTTCGCAGATTAGTTACCATATCAACAAATTCAGCAATCCGTTTTTTTGCCGGTTTATACAAGTCGGCCGACTCTACATTCTGTAAAATACTCCAGACCGATCTGCTTTCATTTCGCGATTTCTTCAGCAGATCGTTCATGGTTTTATTCCCAATTCCGCGGCTCGGTTCATTGATAATTCTCAGAAGTGCCTGTTCGTCTTCCGGGTTCACCAAAAGAGTGAGATAGGCTAAAACATCTTTAATTTCTTTACGCTGATAAAAGGATAAGCCGCCAACAAGCTGGTAGGGAATGTTATTTCGGCGAAAAGTCTCCTCAAAAACCCGGCTTTGATAATTTGTGCGGTAGAGAATGGCCATATCATTCTCTTGGTAACCGTGCTTAATTTTTAGCTCTTTAATATAGTTGGCAATTCGGTTAGCCTCGTCTCTTTCATCAAAATTTTCGAGCAGAGTTATTGAATCTCCGTCTGAATTGTCCGTCCACAACGTCTTATCAATCTGCTGTTTATTTTGTTTAATAATACTGTCTGCGCACTGTAGAATGTATTTTGTAGATCGATAATTTTGCTCCAGGGGAACTTGCACCGCGTTATCATAATCCTGTTTAAAATTCAGAATATTTGATATATCCGCCCCCCTGAAAGAGTAAATACTCTGTGCATCATCGCCAACAACACAAATATTCTGATATTTATCCGCCAGCATTTTGGTGACAATATATTGAGCGTGGTTGGTATCCTGGTACTCATCAATCAGGATATATTTAAATTTGTCCTGATATTTCTCCAAAACATCCGGATGCTCTCTGAAAAGCTCCACAGGTTTAATCAGTAAATCATCAAAATCCATGGCGTTGGCCTGCTTCAGTCGCACCTCATAAACTTCATAAACCCGGGCTGTAATGTCATCTAGCGTGCTCTGGATGAACCGGTTTTTGTACATACCCGGCATGATTAGCTGATTTTTGGCATCACTTATTTTACGCTGAATCGTGCGTGGCCTGATTTCTCGGGGATCATAATTGAGCTCTTTGAGAATCAGCTTTATGGCATTCTCAGAATCTTTTGTGTCGTAAATAGAATAGTTTGAACTAAACCCGATATGTTCAGCCTCAAACCTCAGAATTTTAGAAAAAATTGAGTGAAAAGTCCCCATCCATAAACCGGATGCTTTTTCATTAATCAGCCCTCTGATTCGCTCCTGCATTTCTTTTGCCGCTTTGTTTGTAAAAGTAAGGGCAAGAATATTTTGCGGCATGGCATGATGCTGTTGAAGCAGATAGGCAATACGGTAGGTTAATACTCTTGTTTTTCCGCTACCGGCTCCCGCAACAATTAATAATGGGCCTTTGGTGTGAGATGCAGCTTTACGCTGCTGTTCATTTAAATGACTGAGGAAATTTACTGGTGATGCGGGTTTTGATGAATCTGACTTTAGGGTAAACTTCTGCATGAAGTGCTTCGGGCTTTTTAAAAAAATCTTTGATTTGAATAACCCTAAAACTACGAATAATTACGGAAGGGTTTTGATAATATTTCAGATCAGGTAAGAGAATATT
>LKMJ01000764.1_pt1 | contig 26297 bp, 22 predicted proteins | sample 643391 | NCBI WGS metagenome assembly LKMJ01 (sample SAMN04112250, study PRJNA286221) | soda lake metagenome | biome: soda lake; feature: Kulunda Steppe; material: water; isolation source: sample PL-Br10 brine of Picturesque Lake | place: Russia: Kulunda steppe | collected 2010-07 | reverse complement strand
GGGCACCTGCGATGGAAAGTCGATTATCCACCCTCGCAACCTGTGGGTTCGGGGTTCGAACCTCACTGGAGGCCACAACCGGCTAAGCTGCCCTCGTTCGGCGGATACAGCCTTGAAACCTTTCCTTCCTTTCCTTCCTATTCAACCTTTGCTCCACAGGCGATGACCAGCCACAAATCAAGTAGCCTAACAGTCAGGCTGGCGATTTACTTCAATCTGTATGCTTCACAGCCACGAGAAGCTGTACTGCCTTCCCCCCTAAGGCACATAATTGAGTTTATTCTTTACACCCTCCATGATCGCATGCATTGCATGATAAGGTCGTGTCCGATTGTCTGTAAACACAGGTCAATGTGAATGCTTGCAATATTCTATGAGTCGCAAAGGAACAAATAGAAAGCAGGCATCAAGGGTCATCAGCGTAACATGCATCAATTGGCTATGGATCACCAGACGTGTTCGGTAAAAAAAAGAGGTTCTCCAAAAAGGACAGGATGTTCTCAGCTGGCAATGTGACCTTCACACAGCTGACAAGCCACGCAGAAAGAAAACGGCGCCACCTCCTACAAAGCTACCTAAAAAGGGATATCCGCTACCTTGCGCGCCCACCATTCACCAGTGTGCTTAGGTGACAATTTCAAAAGCAGCGCTTTGAACATTGAATCCCACTGCTCCTAATGCACAGAGTGCGCTGGACATGGAGGTTGCAAGCGCAAGCAGGAGACGAGCTCGCGTTGACTTGCTCCTTGGAATTGGAGGAGACCAAGGCCCCATCGATCATCATAGGGTCAAGGCACTGAGCTTTGAGTGCTTCCCAGTTACGGGTCTCCGCCCTCTTTCCAGCATCCTCACACATGATGTTGCATACTGTGATAGCACAGGACACCACCAAGGAAGTCACAAGGTGCCTCCAGACGCAGCTGGAACGCATGGGCTGATCTCTACTTATCAATCTTGACCTCTGACTCCTCCTCTGGCAGGGCATCAGGGAAGTTGTCCTCGGAAGAACCGAAGAGGGTCAAGAACACGTAGTTGGAGATGGTGACAGCAATTGCGCCTGCGACGGCGCAAGCTGACCCTTGGCCCACAGCATCGCCAGAGTGGTCGCCACCTGAGAAGCTGCATGCATGAGAGCATGGCAGAGGCGTGTTGGCTTGAATGGCTTTCCTCCTAGCATGTAGCATCGATTCCTATGGCTGCAGCATCTCTTAATAAGTGTTGTCACACTCTGCACCTCTCAGCACTGCTCAGAAAGAGAAAAGCTTGTCTCTTTCGCCGAGGGCTGACATGGATTCACGTGAACTTCAGCTCGCTGTTGATGATGTCTAAGCAAATTCTATCACGTCGCATTGACCAAATCACACTAGCATTTACCAAGTGCAGAATCGCTTTGTGTTGGTCCACTCATCAAGCTGAGACCGGTCAAGTGTGCAGCAGAGCTACCCATGCCAGACACCCATGTGTCGCCAAATGGTCGCATTTTGGTCACTTGTGTGGCGACACTGCGACGCCCGGCACCCTGTGTCGCCAATCGTCGACACGGAATGCTCGTAGACCACCTCGGGTCGCCAATTTCTTACATATTGATTATATAGTTGTATTCATCTGCCTATAAACGCACTTTGGGGGCCCAAGGGCCCCTCCCCTAGGACAGCTGAAAACCCAAATCCCCCTGGTGCCCCGCTTCCTCATCCTCCCCTCTCCCAGAAATGTCTGCAGCAGCACCACCAGCACAAGCACCAGCAGCACCAACAGCAGCAACAGCCCCTCCATCACCATCACTTCTCCCTGCACAACTTGCTACAGCGCCCTCTGCTGCAGCACCCCTTACTGTGGCACCCCCTACTGTAGCAACCCCTGCTGCAGTGCCTTAAGCGTCCCTAGTTGTCCCTCCTGCACTTCCTGAGGCCCTTGCTGCGGCACTCCTAGTCAGCGAGTGGGTGGTCATGGCAGGCATTTTGGTGCTAGTGCCTGGCTCAGTGGAGGAGGAGCGCCCGTTCAGCAAGCTTGCCTTCATCAAGGATGTGCGCCACAACTACCTCCAAGCACTGTACCTGAATGCCTGCCTAGTACTGGCAACCCAGCGAATGTGGGAGTTCACGGACTTTCTTCCTCAAGGCATGCGACTAGCGGTTCACATAAAAAAAAGCGCTGCCCAGCATGCTGGGCACTGCGCAGGGTGTGCCCAGCAGTAGCAGCAACAGCAGCAGCAGCCAGGAATTATGGAGGTGGCAGATAGTGACAACGACTAGACCTGACATCTGACTTGAAGCAAAACTGAGAAAGGAGGGAAAGAGGGGTGCTCGTTTGTATAAAGAGTAAATTGTGTAAATTCAATTGTATTGTAAATGCTACACATTTGTAAGTTCAATCTGCCAAAAATTTGGCGAAGCCAATTTTTTGACGGTTTTTTCTGGTAGGATCGCTGTGGCGACACACAACTCAGCAAAAGCACCCTGTGTCGCCATTTGGCGACACCTCCCAAAACCTAAATCGAAGCACTGCAATGTGTAAAGCCACTTACAATCTGAGCTTGCATGGGCAACAGCTTACATGATGACACGTGCAGCTATGACCAGGACATCCAACTAGCTTTAGAGCTGTGGATTGCCATTAGCCTGGAACTGCCATGAGCAGTGCAACTCGCTTTGTGTGCACAGCCTGTTGTTCCTGTTTGGACTTGTTCACAACAGCTAAGCTTGAGCAAATGCCCCTTCCATGTGCACGGCCATTCAGCTATGCTAGCCACTCACTTGTAGGAATACTTGGTGTAGATGGAGGCAAAGAGGGTGGACTGGAAGATGCCAATGGCCAAGAACACGTTCAAACTGCAGAATATGGTGGAATGCAAGAAAAAACTGAGAGTTGTGGGTGTCCTGGCATTTTCAAGCACAGGTATGCAGCAGATTGCCAGACTGTTTGCCAGGCCTGCATGCACAGATGGCAGCACATCCTCTCAGGACTGGCAGAGGAGACAAGATACACTTGAAGAGATGCAATCATCCTGGCTCCCACTGCTGACCAGTAAATAGTACCACATTCTGGAGGCAGCGGGGCGCGGCACTGCATGCAACCGCTGAGCATCTGCTGCAGCAGCATGTGGCCACAGACAATACACTTGTTGCCTGTCTAGGGAGCGCGATACTCACACATGCTTGAGGGAGTGGGCAGACTCGTTCACGATGCAGATGAGGCTGAAGAGCACCAAGAAGAACTGGTACATGACATACCACCAGTCCAGGGAGAAAAGGATACCTGCAAGCAAGTGGGATTGATAACAAACTCAATGCTGAGCTGGTCTTGGGCCTCGTCACACTTTCAAGCAGCACACAACAGTGCACAAGAAAGCCAGGAGTGCAGTCGGCCTGTGCCTTCACCACATTGATCAAACATTTTCCAATGCACATCCGCTGCGCAAGAAAGGGCCTGCTGACCCAACAGACCCTAGAGCTTGGGCAAGTGCATGCACATGCAGGGCTTGCTCTCTCTGGACTCACATGGCTGTAGCTTGCCCTCAGACACAAAACAGCTGCTCCAAGGAAGGAGCACCAGCTGCGCTTGCCCAGGCCAAGACTCTTTTAAGCTCCTCTTTGCAGCTCTTTTGGATGCATCAACAGCAGCAATGGGCAGCCAAACACACTATACCCACACTAAGACTGCAACCATCCCTGGGCAACACAGCCATTCCAGCCAGGTAGCAGCAGCTTTGTCTGCTTCAGACTGGCATGCAGTCTGCAGGGCGGCTGCCTGTGTGATCCCCAACAATGCAGGAAGCTGCAGGCCCTAGTCCATGTTGTGGACACACGCACCGCATCTGTCATCACGTCCGCCATCCCCAGTGCCATCATCACCCGGGACGTCGTTCCAGGGCAGGCCAAATGCAATCAGGTGGCCGTCACGCACGTATGCCCGGCCTTGACGGACACCCTCTTCGAGGTCTTGAAAGGCACTCTTCTGAGGATTCATGCCGCCGTCATTGCACTTGTTCTGAACCCTGCCCAAACCCGCAAGCATGACAACCTGCAGGCAACAAGCATCAAAGAGCATCCATGCCCTCCCTCTTCTTGCTTCCTGCACCCCCCTCTTGCCAAACACAAGATAGTAGCGCAGATGGTATATGCAATTTCATGTCTGCATGCACACGTATGCAAGCGGCATGCTGAGAGAGGCTATCTGCCGCAAACATGGCACTTGCCCCGTTGAAGTTGGGCTCACACGAGGAGGGACAGCTCGGACACGCAAACACTGCTCCAGTGTGCCGTTGGCAGGTGCAAAAGCAATGCACAGCTTAAATCGGTGGGGGAAACCCAATTGGGACTTAGAGGGTGCCCCTTTAGATACTCATGTGACACAGCTCAGTGGCAACTTAGATACTCCGAGCACACCAACACGCCAGGAGCAGCGAGGCTGGTGCAGGGCAATCGTGACCACGAGGCGTTGGCTGTGTGACCACCATCGTAAAACGCCAGCGCATGCAGGGCGCGGTGAGGGCAGCCCTCATCAGTGGAGCGGGGCAGCCACCAGCAGCCTCTCCGCCCTCGCAGCGTCTCCCCAGCGATGCCAAGAGCACGCAGTGCGATGGGTTCACTCACCCAAGACGCAAACATCAGGAAGAGCACGATGAGCTGCCCCCTCCTCATTCTGCTACTGTGGAGAGGCATTCTTGCGACCTGAACACGGGTGGGACGGGAGGCAACGCCCCTTCTGTAACAGGCGATTAGCTTGTCCACCAACTGCACAGCCACAAGGGCACCGCGCGTGAGTGTGTACTCGAACAAGCGCGGGCACAAAAAAGGGTCAACATGCAAGTGTCCCCTGCGTGGCCAGGCTTCCATCGCTGTTACATGTCCTTGAGCCCGTCCGGCTTCTAGAAGAACACAGATACACAGGGAAAGGCATGATTGCCTTGCTCATGCGGAGGGGGAGGGCCTACCTCGCGTTTCCCGGCTGCTTGCCCCTTTGTCTTGCGGTGCAGTAAAAATGAGCTGCTCAAAGTAAATGTATATACTACTGCAAAAATAGATTGTTATAAGTTGAGGGCATACATGAAAACCAACATTCTTCCACCTCGCTTGCCTTAAGGTGTTTTTTGGTTGCAGGCCTGTTTCAGCTAAGCTGCCTCGTTCGGCAGGTACAGCTTCGTAACCTAGCCTTCAGTAACCAACTATGTTCCTTTAAAGGGTCAACTTTAAGTTGGGGGCCAGGCGTTTCAGGAGACTATCTTCCTGCATGCTCATATATGAGTACAGTGGTGTGTTCTAATTTATGCTCGTGGCTGCACGCGTCAGGCAAAAATATGTCACAAGCACCATGGCACGCCATGTGATCACAGTCATGAGTTGTCATGTTGACAAAAGAGCAAATGGCACCTGGCCAAGATGTTTCGGTGTTTCTAATTGCTGAGGCTGTTTGCTAAACAATTCAATACATTCTTAGCTTCAACCCCTCACAAGTGCTGGAGCTGGGCCTTATTCTGCTTACAAGCAAATCGCTTGCTTAAGATCAAGATGGCAAGCCTGGCAGTTGATCCATCTGGATGACAGACACCCCAGTTTAAATATAAGCCTGTTCTGCGGACCGAATCTTGCTTCATTGTGGGTACAATACTGATGCATGTGTAAGTTATTCCTCCCATGGCCTCCTTTGGCTAAAATGTGATGTGATGTCTCTGATGTCTCTGGGCTTTTGTGTCTTTCACTGTCCCTTAATCGTCTTGTGCTGGCAGACCTAGAGCAAGTGCACAAACCTGGCATGTGCCAGAATTACTTGATCAAATTTTAGAAAGGCAGACGGCGGACTTTTCCTTTCCACCACTGGCAGGCTCCTTCAGATGGGGTCCCTTATCCTTCTTGGCTTGCCTGCTACCTGAGCTCCGGATAGCTCCGGATAGTCGAGCAGGCGACGGGGCACCTGAGATGGAAAGTCGATTATCCACCCTCGCAACCTGTGGGTTCGGGGTTCGAACCTCACTGGAGGCCACAACCGGCTAAGCTGCCCTCGTTTCAAACGAGTCATTTGGCGGATACAGCCTTGAAACCTTACCTTACCTTTTCCTTCTTGGCTTGCCTTGCCTAATCACACTGTCTTCCTTTCTCAGCAGTAGACAAATCTTGCCATTTTATTTCAGGTGCTTGTTGGCTGACAACTGACCAGCCACATCATGGGTATGGCACCGATCTTCCTGACAACCAGGGAGATGTCAACCTAGCCTGACTTGTGAACTCTTGAAAAAGCACGCTGTGTGCGTTGCATGTTAGATCAAAAATTATCGACATCGCGATTCTGTTAGAATTTTAGCTGGGGCAAATCAAAAGGACAAACACTTCAGGACACGACACAAAGGCAAATAAAGGTTCATCCCCAAGTCTGCTCGACCCCAATTTATCTGCCTACTACCCTTTCTTTTAATGGTTGAAGACTAACTAGTGCCTCCATCAGAAATGTGTTCCTCCCTCACTGTATGCCAGGAGTCCTGGAGGCATGGTCATTCTTTTTTCCTTCCTTCTCATTGGGCATCTTTAAAAATGCTGTCCTCTACATGTTTGATTTTGCATTGCAGCTTTGAGACCAGTATTGAGGACTCTGGTTGGGGGTCACTCTTTGGTGGAGGCACGGCAGCAGGCTCAAATTAATATTGAGGTCATTCTGTCAGCCAGATGGGGCGACTGCTAGAGCTGCTGGGCATTGCCAGCCTGAAACAAATCTATGATACCCAAAATAGGGGAAAAAAGGGGTTTGCACATGCTTATGGGCACTGACATGATTTACACCCTGGACAAGCCAACAACCAGCGTTAAGGGACTTTGCAGATCGTAAGTTGCATGGCGGATGGCACTAATAGAGAAGTTTGACAGGGTCCATAAGGTGCCCCTTCGGTCAAATTCATTCAGAGCTTGCACTGCGGCCACTTAAAGATTTGCAGGCCACATCCTATTCTATGTTAGCCATCTGGCCTGCGCTGCTAGCCAGAAGCTTCACTAGGCATCTTGGGGAAAATAGAGGATGGGATGGCGCAACGGAGCAACAATGGTGTCCACACATTTAGCGCGTCTTTTTTTGCAAGGAGTGCCCTGGTAGACGCCAACAAGTATGCACAGGTCCCCACCTGGGTGCCAACCATGCTTGAAGCCCCCGCCCGCCCAATGCTAAAGTCAAATCATCCATCACCACCGTGAAGCATCGGGCATCACCATTGTCCTTTGTATTTGCAACCCCATGGCTGGCAACCCCCTCGTCCCCAGATGGCACTTGATTGCGGCTTATGTCGCACTGTGCCTGGTCTAGCAGGTCTTGTGCACTGATGGCCATGCTGTGGTTTCTTCGGCCGTCAGTCGCTGGCTTTGGCACACGCACAGCTGAAGAATTGCACAAGAGGTGCCTGAGCATGCAAAGCATGGCACATATTTACGAGCAGGAACGTAAGGCTGAGGATATGTGGGTGCCCACTGGGTGAGCAGGAACAGATGGCTATGGACAGAGCAACTGCAATTGGCAGGAGCAACTAGCAATGGAAAACCCATAATGCGACTGGCAATGAAGGGTGTGTCATGTGTTCATCTGAGGAGGCAAGACTACATTTGGCATCAGCGTCAGGTGTGCATGAGATGACTGTGTTATGGTGATGTTATGGTGCGATGATGCAGAGGACCCTGGCTTTCGCCAATTCCAGCCTGCCAGGCGCAAATTCCTTATAAATCGTGGATTAGTTCATGCCCAATGTCATCTCTCACCTTACTGTACAGGAAAATAGAATGCTGACAGTCAAAAGGACTAATGAGGATGTGCACAACACGTACAGGGTGGCGAGAAAATATGCCGGACAGTTCGTGACAAAGATGCCCACAAAAAGTATAGGGTCATTCTCAGCTCGAGCCAGCTGCCAGGCCTTTTGTACCAGAGCAACAAAATTCCTGGAAAAACAAGAGGTGATCTTGCATTTTAATTGAAGTAGTTGAAAAAGCTAAGAAAGAGTCAGCCTTTGTTGGAGTTTGCCGAAAACCATACCAATTATTGCCCTGGATGAGCCTCTGCAAGTTGCTACTCATACTTGGTTAGAAGAACACGTTACTTGTCAGGCATACGAGTGTACACATATCGTATGAACATACACTCGTAGCATGAGTAAGTACTTGAATGATGCCTTGAACTGTTGGCTGTAAGTTGTTTTGACAGATCTTCAGAGCATCAGCGTTTGAAAAGAGTGGAGTTGGGCAGTGAACAGCCAAAGCTTACCCCCATTCATGTTCCCTCGCAATCAGAGCTCCACAGTGTGAGATGCAGAACACCATGGCAAGTATGGTCCACAATTTGAAGTGCAAGAAATTGCGCATGTTAATGCGACCTGCAAGGGCAATGACAGAATATCTTCTGCGTCCTTGCGATCTAAGATAACTAATCCTCATGGGTTACTCTTTTGCAATTTGTACGTCAAAATGGCCAGCACTGCATGCAGGACCCAAAATACTCAAAACCCTCATATGTTCAAGTATTTCGGTGCTCTTGCCAGGCCCCATCAGTGTCTGCTTTTGTTCTCAATTGTATGCTCAAACTCTCAATCCGCAAATAAAGTCGGCAGCTTGGGTTGCATAGTAATTTAAAAGGCCAGGTTGAAGTATCAGGGCAGAAAGGCACAAACAGCACAAAGCCTGGAAGTCCAGAAATTTAGCTTGTGATACACAAAGATAAATGAGCTGATGCTGAAATTATGCTCTGAATAGGGAGCTTTAGGGATGCGCATTGTCAGGTCTAGCATTATTCTGCAGACCCATTCTGTCCTAAGCTTTAGTTGTAAATATTGCCAGCATATGGACAGATTTTGCCCTGTACAAAACGACCTACTTTTTATTGAAAAAGACACCCACCAACACAGTTGGCAATGAAAGGGCAATGGTGGTCCTGGTCAACAACACACCGCCGGCTGCAAAGCAAGGCAGCAAGGAAGAATATGATACGAGTGATTGTAGAATGATCAAACTAAGCTGCATGGTCAAACAAATCTCAGCCCTAAGCACCGGAACAGGGTTTTGATCATGTTTTATTTCAAACTAAGCTTCTCCTATTTCATGTTGGTGAGGTAGCCTGGCTGGCACGTTCCAAAAAGGAGAGCAGGCATGTGACAGCCAGTCAGTCTAGAAGTGGATGTCAGGGACCTTGGCGGCTATTGGAGAGAGGGGGTGGTGGGGGGACTAGTCTTAAAATACGGCAGGGGCTCACCCGGAACTCCCTGTGTTTGCTGCCTGTAGACCACACGATGAAGCAGACAAACTGTAAGGATTGCATCACTCACCAAGTCCAGCAATGGTGAACACCGGGTGGTTTGTGATTCTGTGCGGAATGAGGCAAGGGAGCAGGGTTCTTGAGGGCTTGGAGAGGGAAAGGCAGGAATTCACTTTTGGACAATTTGTTTGTGTGCAAATGTGCTCAACCCAAGATGTGTCTTGCTTCATGACGATGCAGATCGAATGATTGCAGCTGCAGGTGCAGGTGCTCAGACTCAACCTTAGATCTGACGATGATGTCAGGCATGAGGATGCCAAAACCCAGCCACAGATGCCAATTGAAAAGCCTGTTGCCGTCTAGCCTTAAAACCTAAGCATGACACAAACATGAGAAGCCTGTTCACCACCAGTATTCTGAGCAAAATACCTGGGCATCAACACGACATTTCAGCATGACTCAGCCATTGGCTTTACACCGGCTCTACCTTACACTCCAAGCACAGGTAGTGGTTGTCGTAAGCGCCTCGGGGTACTGGCTCCCCTGACTTTTGCCTCGTATTGTAGCATTCATCCACACTACCAGCAGAGCACCAGACAGCTACAATAGGGGGGGGCAGGCGGTGTTGTCAAAGATAAAAGGTACGTTGTGTGACAACCACAATAGCAAATGAATCATGCTTCAGATGCAGCTTCTATGATCCAGAAAGGCGAAAGACACCAACAAACAAGCATTGTTCATACTTAATTGTACATTTCCATCATTGATCTGATACAATCTACTTACCTGCAAAGTAGTTGAAGAGGACATTGAACGTGATCAGCATTGTGGCCACATGGTCAAGGGCAAACACAAACACAGATGTAGATAGTGCAGGAATGACAAACACAACTCCTGGAAGTACAATGCTCGCAATTAAGCTGATGACCTGTGCAAACAGAAAAGCAGGGATTAAAGCATTAACGTGTACGGAACGCCAATAAAAGGGTCTTTAAATGAGCTGGCCGGGGTACGATCCTGATCAATAATCTGGCCAATCCCCAGTCCAGCCCAAACCTGAGCCAAGGATGGTCGGCTAGGTAGTTGGTGATGATCTAGTGATGATCAAGGAAAGCCTAGGTTTGTAACAAAATTTGTTGAGCCAGAGACACCGGTCTTAGATGAGCTATCGTTGGCGCCGGCAAAGCAGCTGATGCGAGCAATCTAACTGTTTGTGCGCTTTGCAAGAACCTTGTCTTGGGCCTAGTCACTATGGTATTCAAGTTCACCAACATTGTTCAGACTGCCTCACGTGCCATTGAAGAGGTTCCAAAACTCGTGCTTGCGATGCCGTCTTGCAGTAGTGGCATGCTAGTGTAGGGGCAAAGGAGGACCCACCAGAACAACAACCACCCACTGAAGAGAAAGCAAAGCCTTCCAGATCCGGATGCAAAGGCTGCGCCTCCTTTTTGCAGCAAGCCTTTTTTGCTGAGTTGACGCAAACGTCTCGTTGACGGCACCACACCAACCACACTGTGAGCATTGACATCGAAGACGTGCTCAGGAGAGAAGATAATGGAATAGTATGTTTCAAAAACAAGAGCAAAGCCCTTCACAGGTTCGCATGGGCTGGGTTGCACAAAAGCCCCCATGGTCTCCATGCACATGCATGCACCAAGGGTGGCATGTCGCGTAAAAAAATACATAGAAACATGTTAGCTACTTACTAGTGATCCTGCAATGACTATTCACGCACACTGCATGTGATCAATGACAGGTCTGGGCAGTCACACCTTGTACGCTGGAGCCAAGCATCGGGCCTCCCCACAAAGTGGAACTTCTATATGCACACCACAGGCCCAGCATACCGTGGTCTCAGCTTTGCTCTCCATCTGGCCTTCTTAGCGTTCTGACCCTTGACTTGCGCATGAATAGAAATTTGTTGGAAAGATTTGTACGTAGTTATCTTTTTATCATTTTGGATGGTCTGCTCGCCTCTGACAGATGGAGCGCGAGTTACCTTGTAGTGATGGAGCCCATGTTTACGTTTTCAAGCGCGTGGGTACACCTCTCCATGTGCAGCCATTCACTGCAGGCTTGTTGAGGCACATGTGGCAAGGACTGGCATGTTTCCTTTGCAGCTGAGGCACGAATGAATTCTTGCGAGCACAAAGTGCACTTTTATGTAGAATATGACTGCTCCATTGTATCAAATCATCAACAGGATTGAAGAGGACCACCGAGCCCCTATATATTGCATCTCCTTTCACGAACACCCAAGCTACTGTGATATATTTGCCTCTGTCGGCTCCAACAGGGTGAGCAGCCTGGAGTACACTTGCGTGCCGCACTTTCACCACCCAATGTGTCACATTCACCATGTCTTGTTTGAACAACAAGAGCTGGTGTTGTCTCTCTTTGCTTTTGCACCAGTGCAAGAGACAGTGGGTGCCTGCAAAGCCCAGCCCATTCCCATACAAGCAATCACTTCTATTTCAGTATTAATCAGTGCTACTGGAAAGATCAGTTGCGAACATATGTGCATACATGCAAGCAGGAAGGCTGGAAGGCAGGCATCCTCACAGACACATTCCATCCATTCTATCATTCAGACAAGTACAATAGCAGACACAGCCTTTTTGCACACATATCCACCCGCTCATACCAACATGCGCCGTGATTTTACACTTAATATCAGCAAAGGACGCGACAATTATTTTTGTGTATTTTGAATGTAGGCCACAGTGTACCGATGCCTTCTCAACCGTAAAATTGAAGAAGTGCAAGTTTACGTTGATGCTGATGTGGGTACTCTGCATTTGCATTGGTTGATTTGTAATCTTTTACCCTCCTGGCTGCCTGTTTAGTGGAGAAGAGAGTACTGCCTTATAATGAAAGAGTAATTGCGTATAGTACCTCCACACCTGACTCCGTGACTCAGCACACTATCTATGACTCTGGGCAAGCATGCCAATTTGTGTAATTACCTGCAGATTTAAAGTTCTGGACCTGAGCTAGGTACTAATGTCTGTGTGATGGACGATTAAAAATTGTTATTGCTGACTTGAGCTTTAAGTGCAAAAAATATGAATTTAACTGGCCAAATGGCATTTTTGGGGCCATGTTGCTTTGATAAGCATGCTTGCCGCTTTACTCATGATGAGCAGTTCCGGCCTTGCGAGTCTGCATGTATTTGCTGCGTTGCATCTTGGCCTAGTTTGCCTGCTTAAGCTACCTGAATGGTGTTGATTGCACAGATTCACCATAAGAGCACTGAATGATGGGTCCAATCTTTCAGGACAGACGTCGTGAATTTAATTTTATGAGGATGCTGCCCATGCTAATTGTCTTGGATTGGGATTGTTTTTATTCAATTGTTACTCGCAGAAAGAAGAACGGTTCTTTGCATGCACATGGACACTCCAGGCTGGCTCTGGCAATCCACTGCTGTTACTGGCAGGTCACAAGGGGATCATCCGTGTGGTGGACTGTGTTGATCTGTCACTGGTTTATGTAAGTAGTTTTTTTTGGTTAATGTGTGCCGGAATACTGCCATTCTGAATAGGAAGAGCCCCAAACAAAATTTTTTGATTATACCGATGGGGGCTGTCTGAGGCCCCAACAGAATACGCTTTTTGCATGCTCCCTGCATTGATGCCCCATTGTAGGATTGTTTTGAACTTGAAATCAAGAGAAGAAGAGCTGTACTCACCAGATTTCAGAAGATATCTGTACCAGAAGACAACCATTTACAGAGACCGTGCCGAATCTGCTGTGGTGCACACCCTAATATTTGCAGTGACTAGCCCATTCCAGATTACTCGGACCACTACACTAAAGCACATATATCTTTGACATGATGGTGATCCACAATAAGTCATTGTTTAAGATAATCACTTGAAGTCAAGATGTTAAGCAACCCAGCAGGAATGGGATGCCAATCATTTCCCTAAAATGAATCTGCCTACTGTGTACTGCCAAGAGGGTCATATACTGACCCTCTTCGTAATCAAACTCTATTGTTTATAAACATTCCGTACATGTAGAATGATCACAGTTGCTCATCACGGTTGCTCTTGATGGAATTAGGCCCAAAATGAAGGCTGCCCGTACCCTAGACCCACAGGCTCATCCATCTGAAAGTGTCATCTCATGACTCAAACGTAGAGTAATGTTGTACTGCAATCATGTTTAACAATAATGGAGCATATTTAAACTTCTGCTCAATAAGCCCCTACAGGTGAATACTTAAGGGTTTAGGGTTAGGGTTAAGTGTGAGGGGATGCAGGAATTTGTGAGTGAGTGCGCATGTGTGCATGTGTGTGTCATGTGTGTGAACATGAGTGCGCGGTCGTATGCTAATGCGTGATATGGGCAAGTACAGATGTGTTTTATTTGTATTTTTGTGCCAGTTATTTCCTTTACACACCCTGGAGCGTACTAGGATCTAGAATCCTGAAATGGGTGTGGGTTATTGAGGAAACAGCATTCCAAACAAACTTGAGCCTCCTACCTTGCAGACGTTTGCTGGACATGGCAACAGCATCAACGATATCACCCTGGTACCAGGTCAGGCATCACTCTTCTTGACAGCCTCCAAGGATGAAGCAATCAGGTGTAAATCTATATTTGTTTCTGTTTTGGTACAAAGTAGCATGTTTTATCTTTTGTGTGAAGGTATGTATATTCATGTGCATGCATATAGCCATGACCATACACATCAGACAGGCGAGCGCAAAACACCTATGATGACCTATATTGTTCAAGCTGTGAGCTGTGGCGGAGTGTGACAAAGCAAGTGCAGGAAAATCATTTGGTTCTTATTTTAAAGAGAAATACCCCCCTGCTTCTCCAAGTCAATCTCATGGTGTGACTGCAGCCTTTTCAATTTGTTCATCCAATATCTTTTTCGTGTGGAATGGCGGGGAGTATGGAGGTTGCAAATACGTGTGGACATGTGTATGCATAGCATGAATTTACGTTGGGGTTTATCAATCAGCCAAATGAATTAAATTTGGGGCTTGTTGGTCATCACCAGCCTAAAACAAGTCCATGATATCATAATAGAATAGAAGAGCTGCCTACCCGTGTGCGAGTTATGCATTCTGTTCGTCATAGGATTTATCTTTTGACGTTATAGTTGGTCAATGCCGTGTATGCACCTTGCCCCTTTACAAGTGTGGAGCTAATTGACAGATAAATTTTTGTTTTCCAGCCTTGTTTGTGCGTTGTAGAAAGGAAAATCATAAGATGGTTTTTGCCAAGGATGAAATTGAAGAGCAGCATTGCAGATGCAGCCCCACAAGCTAGAAGGGGAAGGGCACCAGTAGCTGTGGCATGAGCGTGGATGAGGAGGCGCAGATAGAAATTTATAGTCCCTGTGGTCTGTAGTTTATCATTGTTACTGCAAACTTGATGCTTCTGTATTATTTAACATTTGCATCAGTTTGAGAAGCACAAAGAAAAGTACACTTATTAAGTAAAGGACCAGGAGAGGAAAGAACGGTGGGGATGGGGGCCAGTGCAATTGGGAATGCGTTGGAGCTTTTTCATACTTGGATCAAGCCTACAAAGTGCGTGGTGGGCTCTGCATGTCCCGCTGGGATTTATTGAGCAAGCACTAATTGATCCTTTACCTTAGCTCCTTCTTTCTTTTACTTGCTTGTTCAGGCTTTGGAACCTGGAGACCCGTTGCTGTGTGCTAGTCATCTCAGGAGAGGGGGGCCACAGCAATGAGGTTCTCTCATTGGCATGCCATCCTTGGAATCCAAACCGCTTCTTATCTGGTGGCATGGACAGCACAGTAAAGATATGGAGCCTGGAAGGTGAGGGAGCCATTCAACAAGATTTTAAATTTTTTCCAACCTCACGTACTACTTTTTGTGGAGTCTTCCCGAGGCAAAGTATGGTAGTGTTTTTTTGCTTTGATTGTTTGGTTGGCAAAATTATGGGTAAGAATGAAGGTTTAGGCTTAGAATTAGGCTTACAAATTATGGTTTGTGTGACGTTATGACTTCAACCTTTGACACCTATAACGAATGATCTAGCAGATAACTGTGTCTCATGAAATCACATGAGTGAGGTATTGCCTGGAAAACGATTGGTCCAATTGCTAGGTCTTTTTGTTTTTACTCTTGCTGGATTGTTGTTATCAGGGATCTTACATGACCAGAACTCACATAGTCGCAACCCTGGGTAGTCTGGCCAAGTGGCTAATTGGAGAGGTTCACGCTGTGGCAAGCTTGGCATGCTCACCCATGTATCCACCATGACATGCCTTTTGGATGTTGGCGAGAGCGGGTACCTAATGGTACTGTGCTTGAGGAGCGCCAGGAGGTGTGCACCAAATTGGTGCTCCTTGGTGGTGAATATATGAATTCCATACCAATTTGGGGCCTCAGACAGCTCTCTCGGAGTGTGCAATTGGAGTCTCATACTCGGAATACGATCTGAGTTTTGAAGCATACTTGCATGCCTTGTTCCTGTTTACTTGTAAAAGTCTGGCAGCAATGACTGATGCATCCCTCCAACAGAGCACGAGTGTTTCATCAAAGCGAGCTTCAACTGGAGTAGCACTACGAAGACATTTCCATGCAAAATGATACACTTTCCAAGGTTTTCTTCTGATCAGGTGTGCGTGTAAATGTAGACTTCCACATGTGCAGGAAACATAGCTATTGCCATGAGAAGTGTTCAAGAGGGAGAGAGTGTGTGTGGGTGCATGCATGTACACTACCCAAGCTTAGGTCGCCTTGACCACATTTTAATTCATTAGGAATGCATTAAACATGGTTGTAAATCCTCGTGTGTAATGCTTGGTCCAATTCCTTTTGCGCTCGCATTTCTAAGATATAAGACTTCCCTGCTTGGTGAGGCAGCACGTCCGCAGACCCTTCTGCTCTTTGCACATAAGTTGTTCAAATTGGGACACACTTACCATGTAATTTTACAGCACCATCAGTTGTGCAATTATTGCATAATGATGAGAAGGGGTCAGTGAGGGAACTTTGCTCTGCTCAGTGTGTGCCAATGCTAACTTTTTTAGATCTCAATCCTACTCTTATTAATCATCTCTGAAAGGACTTCTCTGTGTCAACAGCAGCTATGTTAGGTCAGAGGCACTTCCATGAACTCTCAAACAAATGTTATACTTGAGCATTCAGCAAATTATGCACAATCTAGATATCTTTACAAAAATAAGATACAACAGCTTGCTTATGTATCTCTGAATTTCATGGCTTGTCCATGTGAGGTTGTTGAAGGCAGGCAGACTATCTAAGGGTGATTTTTGGTGGGTAGATCAGTGCATTCATGACATGACATGAGCTTTTGCCATTTTGGTATTGTATACAAATTGTGCCACAAGCCCAATGTGTGGGGTGTATACACATGTCTGACTAATAGCACTAAATTCTCAGCAACTCGATTGTACATTCTGCTAACATGGCAGGTGCATGCGAATTACGTGGACTGCGTCCGATGGTTGGGCGATCTATGTCTGTCAAAATCTGTGGATGAGCGGATCCTATTGTGGAAGCCAGTGGAAGCTGATGGTAGGTCAAGCTATGCATGCTAGTCCTCTCAATTGGAGTGCAAGCTGTTTCTTTCCAAAGAAGCTGCTTTTCATACGTTGAAGTTGGGCACTGCTAACGTTAGGAGCCTGCTTCCACCACCATGTCTGTGCATACCAGTGTCATGCCTCTACATTAGGCATGAGTGCAGGCAAGGAGGCTGCGTCAAGTTTGGGTGGCAACCTCAACAGTTACTCTGGTCCAAGCCTGTACCTCGAACCCTGAATCCTATTGATCTGCAAGCAAAGGGACTGCGTTAGATTTAAGTGGCTCTGCAACAGCTTAGTGCATGTCCATTGCTTGCAATGCAACTCCTATAAAATTCCCAAAGGCGACTGCATCGTCATGCTGTGCCTAAATGTAACACGTGCAGCACTCCTACTTCTCCTGCAGGGGCTGCATCAGCAGCAAGCAGTGATACAATGGTCCAGTGCAAGACTTTCAGCACATTCATGATTCTGCAGGTGCGCACATGTTGTGCATGCACCCTGGCTTTTTTTTAGAGTGGCTCCCATCCCTTGCAATTGAATACCATTCTATCTCGCAAGTTGCCACAGCTAGACATTCCCATGTACCAGAAAAAATCAGGAACGTCTGTGACATGTCCGGTTTGCCTAGAACTACTTTTCCAAAAGTTCCGGTTTCCCTGAAGCCTAGTGCCAAATATTTCGGTTTGACCCTAGGAAAAAAAGCCTGGGTCAGGTGATCCACTGTGGATGATACTATGTACATGTTACCAAATACTTGGAGCCTTGCTTTCATGGTGGTTGCCACGACTGGCTGCTTAAAGGAAGGACCATAAATTCCCTTGGTCAGAATAATATAAGCTTATCTTGGTCAGGTGGATGTCTTTATTCCAAGCCGCGGGCGAAGCATCGCGGCGACCACAGGCATGCGTAACCTGTTGACTATTCCAAGATGTGGGCAAAGCACCGCGGCAAACGCAGGCACATGTAACCTATTAACTCATCTCAGTCACACTCTGGATAGCGTTGCGCCTGATGCCGCGAGGAATTCCCCTGACGAGAATGACTGAGTTTTTAACGCCATCCGGAGGAGGTCCAGGACCTGGGCTTTGTGGGACGGCAGATGGATAATTTCTGGAGAGTGCAAGGATGAGCCACTTGAGACTCCGCTTGAGTCATATGTATTTTACGTCCACGAATACGCTGAGATGCAATTGCGAAGCTTCCGGTCAAAGCTTTAGCACGGAACCTGCGCTGCTTGGAACACATATTATATGATCTTTAAACCATATTTCCTTAATCCATGGGTGTTGGAATGCGCTTAAGTGCAATTGCAAAGCTTCTGGCCGGTTGAAGGTTCACTTTGCATTAAATGTGAACTTATAAAAGATGACTAAAGCGTTCCAGTCTTTCCTAGTGTAACATTGACCCATTCTCCAAAAAAATTGCACTTCATCCACGCTGGATCAGCGGCATTGACAGTGTGCCACTTACACCTCTTTTACTGATTGTCCCCATTTCAGGAAATGGGATCCCAAGACTGCTTGCATGCTGCTTGTCCACATATGCAACTGCAGCTGCTTTGAAAACTTGTCTTTGAGGCACCCACGGCTTGGCACTGACGCTGGTTCCACATTTTCTTACTTTCCAAGAAGGCCGCAGTCACACACATTTTTTCCACATTTTCTCGTGTGTGCAATTTTTTCACTTTTCACTTGACCCCCAAAAAATTGAATAAAAACTGTGGTCGCAAACAAAAAAATTCCCAACCCAAAAAATATTTTACTTTTAATTCAAACCCTTAAAATGCACTTTTCACCTTTTTTTCATTTTGGGAGAAAATGGGTTTGGTCTCAGGAGAGGCCCCCAGGGAGGGTCCCATTTGAGCAAGGCCCCCAGGTACCCCATGTCTGGGTTTTTGTATGTCGGAAAGAGCATTCACCTTAGGAGGATGTCTGAGGAGACCCTTCAAAGGTAACACACATTTTCTGCAGCTGCAGCACAAGCTGATGATGATTCTCCAGGCCGACAATGCACTGCGATGATGTCTTATTTATGTGCTGGCAAGGCTAAAATTTCATGCTAAAATTTGTGGGGTACCAAACATGGTAAAGAATGGCAGGCAAATAGAAAATGAGAGGGATGGTCATCACTGACATTTTTTTAGGCAGTTGTCAATTTGGGGAGCAATTTTGTGCAAAAGAGGCTTCTTTGCATGCGTGAGGACAAATTACAGGCATATCATCTCATTACAGGCAAGGACTGATTTGTCATGGCCACATGCACAAGGGGGAAAATGAAGTTTCTCAAGTTTGCGCCAACTGCAGCAACCACGCTCTGCAAACTTTCCAGCATCCTGTCCTGGCACTCTCCCCTGTTGGCTCTGAGTGAATTGGCTGTCATGCAAGGCCTTGCAGGCTATGAGCTGAGTGCTTAAATGAGGGCATCTGCAGCATTGCAGGCTCCTTGTGAACAGTGTAGTCTGTGTTATGTTGCTGCGTCATGCGACATGAGGACCTGTCACAAAAAGCTTTTTTAATTCGATTGCTGGTCTTGGGAAGCTAGGAAACATGAATGTGTGGTTTCCAACAGTAATGCCAGAAGAGAGGGGTTAGGTCATGGGGGGAGAGAAGTGCAGGAATGAAAACATATAAGTGGAATTTCTCTAATTGTCAGGAAAGCTCTTCACCTCGAAAGTGAAAATTGTCTGCTCTAGCCAGGAGTGAAAACATTTATGTGTGACCGCAAAAGCTTTTTCACTTCTAAGTGAAACGATGGTGAAAAATCTGTGTGACCGTGGCCTAAGCTTGAGTTAGGGGCATGGCTGGCAAGAAGAAGCATGGTATGCAATAGTAATTTAAAAAAAGCCATTGCTCTATCCATATAATTGATCTGGTCATTTTAATGTGGGAAGCTTATATGACAGCCTTTGCAAAGCTTGTTTGCAGGATATTTACCTGGGATGGATGGGAATATACATCACAATTCCACCTCACAGATAGTCCATCCCTCTGCTGGATGGCAGCAGTGGCAAAATCATGTGCCTGATTTTATCTAGAAAGACAATGCAGTTCCAAGGCGTACAGGTCATGAGGCAGCGCTGTTTCAGTGTCAGGCCCCATTTCTCCTTGGAGGTGCTGCACCAGGTCGGCCCTTCAGCACATGGATGCCTCTTAGGACACCCTGACCAGCTCTGAAGGCTCAAGTTGCAAGCATGCACAGCAGTGAGGCTCAAAACAACAAATTAATCTTGTAAGTTGGTGTCCAGCCGCGGGGGCAACCTGCATCGTACCTTAACCCCCCCCCCCCCCCTGCGCCTTGCAATTCTTTGGCTTTCACAGAGCGCCTCTGTTTTCCAGCGCATCAAGGGCACCCGCTGCCCCTTTGCAAGTGCCAAAGCATCAACCAACACTGCGGTCCAATTGATCAAGTTGGCATTCCTGGGATACTGCTTCTCCTCGTGGACTGTTGCTGCAGAGCACAGCTTTCATGAATACAGTCCCTTCTTTCCCAAAACAAGCTGCAGCTGCTTCTTTTATTGCTCTGCTGCTGTGGAGCAAAGCTGTGGAGCACGGCTTTGCATCTTCCTCATCTTTTTCAAAACAAGCTGCAGGGCTTTTATCAGCTCTTTTGCACTCTCTTCAAGTAAAATTGAGAGTTGTAAGTGCTACCAGATGCAGGATGCACCACCTATGCGATATACTCATAATGTGAACATGAAGCGCACAGCGTGCGTGTGACTCTGCATGTTGTGTGCTCCACGATCATAGTATGGCCCCACTTTCATTTGTTAGAATAAGCATTGCGACCATCGCCCAGGTGTTCATCTTATCTAGGAAGGTACTTGAGAGGCTCAAACACCCCATCATGCCCTCCCAGCTCTTACTATGAAACCCTTAACACGGACAAGCTGTTACAAAATGCAATTGTCTGTCCATGCATGCATGGGTTGAAGCATACCCACGCATGACCCACCCCTAGCAAATTTAACACGTAATCATGCTGTGCACAAACTTTTTTTTTTCCCAAAGCACCGCCAAAGTGCTATCCACAAGCTTGCAAAGTGAATTCGTTCCGTGAAATAAGCCAGTTTTTGTGTTTCAAATTGTCTGCTGCAGGAGTTCTGTCTGCCTGATAGTCACGTGTGGTTTGTGCGCTTCTCTCTGAACTCCTCTTTGTCTATGATGGCTTGTGGAAATCGGAGTGGAAAGGTGAGGGTTTCCTTCATTTTGTGTAGCTTTGTGATGTCTGTTGGGCTTGCATTTGCGTTGCACAAGCTGAATGGTCAAGGGCCTGTTTCGTTCTTCATCTTGCTGCTCACATTGTTCGGTATCTAATATGCAAAACACATTTTCTCTCATCTGCAGACATCCTATTTCTGTGCGCAGGTGTTTGTTTGGAATCCCAGTCAATATCCTGCAACCCTGCAGCATGAGCTGAAGGCACCCAATTCAAAAAGAGTGGTAAGTGCAGAGGACGTGCAAGCTGTAGTTCAGGTGTGTATAACCTTTCAGGTCTGCCAGGTCCACGTTTTGGCGAAGCCTCATAAACAGGACCCAGTGATGGTTTACCTACAGCAGGCCTAGCCTGAAACCTGGCCAACCTAGGCCACCCAGGTCACTATTGTGTGGAACTTTGGGTGCAATTCGGGTCAGGTTTGTAAGTAAGTGCAAGGCTGCTTGCATGGCACATCACTGGAAGAATGTATGCATCCTGATACTTTGCAACTCGGAACTCACAGGGGAAAGCAGCCATGCACTGGCATTGAATCTAAGGAATGTCAATGTTATGCATCACACAGAGCACCAAACTATGCCATTGTTACTTCATAAGAGAATTGTCATTCACATAAACATAATGAAAAAAGGATGGGATGAAAAGGTGCAGACATTGGGTAGCGGTGACTCCTGGCCATTTACCTGCAACAAAATGGTCCTATGGGGTGAACATGACCCTCCCAGGCCTGGATTCGTTTTGTCCAAACTTACTTAGGGATGGCTGTGGTCAAAGAGGACGTGTTTTTGGTGCAAATGGCCACCCAATGGGGCTGCTTGGGCCTACCTTGCCTGCAAAAAAATACATTTTGCTACCTTCCACCCCCCCTGCCATTGAACTAGGGCGCTTTCTGCCAAATCATTCCTCAAGTTCACATTCAAATGAGTAAATGATAAGAAAATCTTGGTCTAACTTGAAAGGATGCAGTCGGAGGGCCCCAAAAATATTTGGGAAAAGAATCCTATCCTTGCTGTATGCGTCTACGGAACAGATGGGAAGTGCAAAGGCATGCTCACACCCGAACGCCTACACATTCTCCATCAATAATACAACGAAGCCAAGACCACAGGCCTTCACCACAATGTCAGCCTTCCACTACAGAGCTTAGCTTCTGAGTTGGTTGGACTTTTTGTACGCAAAGCCAGGGCTGCCAAGCAATTCGATAGCAAAAAGACTCCTTCCATCGTATTATCCCTCCCCATATCATAGCAGCCTTCTAACATTGCGCAGCTGTGACCCAAGAGAAAATGGCCTCACCACTGGACTTCAATCCAGACCCCCCACACTACTGGAGCAGCCACCCACGTGACACTATATTTGGTGCCTTCACTGACTGTCTCTCCTCCTCTTTCTTTGGCTTCTCTATTTGTCATCCCATCTATGACGATTATATCATGGACTTGACCTTATGGCACGCCATTTACTCTGCCATTAACAGTCCTTATGATATACCCACAGCAACCTTCATGCCCCTCCCCTGCTGGGGCAGATCCATGAGCACAAATGCACACATGGCATTATACAACCAGTTCAACCACATGTGCAGCCTAATGGGAAACATCTCATCACAAAACCTTCAGTACGCTGATGCCCCATTCTGAAACGATTCTTGCACCACTCTTCCAAAGCACTACTGGGACCTGCAGATCATTGCAGTCTAGAACACACAAGCCAGGCTGAAGTTAAACAACCCTGAGTGGCTCAATCACCTGGCACAGAGCATCCCTGAGGCTAAATGGAACACAACCAGAGTGAGCAACGACGCTCATATCCGTATGCTCCCACTTGGCGCACCACCTCCAGGCTTTAACAAACTCAAGAATTTAAAGCCTGACCACCTCCTAGTTGCTAAGCGCCCCAACCACGACACATCACTACACCCTGGACAAACGACAACTACGCAAATACAAGACAAATCAATCCCTCATCTGGCCTTAAAAGTAGCGGACTGGAAGAAGATTGTTTACACAGATGGGAGCTGCATCCGTCATGATCACCAGCAGATCATGGGAGCAGGCGTCTACATACCTGACACCAACAGAATTCACCACGTGAATCCCAAGGGCTCCAATATTACTAATTCTGTCCAGAGGGCTGAGCTTGCAGGCATTGCTTCAGCCGTTACTCATGACTACTTTCTGATAGCTACCGACAGTGAAAACTCAGTGAGACAAATTAGAAAACAGGTCAGGTACCCAGAATTACACACCTACCACATCCACCACAACATTTTGGAGACAATCACCAAAGCAATCCGCAACACTGCGATACTCTCCACCAAATTTCTGAAAGTAAAAGCCCACACCGGCATTATTGGTAATGAGCGCGCTGATCAGATAGCAAAGCACGTGGCCAAACATCCTGAAGCTGCTGACACTCGTATAAAAATGGCAGGGCATGAAGGTGACCCTTTTCACAACATCACTTGGCTTGCAACCTCCATAAATGATCCAAACACACAATGTCCTATTTTTGACAACGGTAATCAATTCCAACCTTGCCAACCCCATCTGCACTACCTCTCCAACAAACGCGACGCGCTACAAGCACACGTGCATAAGGTCCACAAACTAGGCAACGCACAAACTGATACCAGCTACTAAACCTACTACCGGAATTTAATCAAGAATAAAGTGCCCACTGCAAAATCAGTCATGCTTTCTGGTCTATACCTGGCGTCTCTCACAAGGAAAAAGAGACAGTGATTAAGTCCCGGTCTGGCACGATTTACAACCAAAAACATGCTGTCCGTTTCAAGCAGTTCAACATTCTTAGTTGCCCCATCTGCTCCTGCCAAGACAGTACACTTCACATCCTCTCAGGGTGCCAGCATCCCATCATTAGAAATATGGTGACCGAACGCCACAATATCGCAGACAGACTAATAACAAAAGCCATAAGTAAAGGTTCCCTAGGATTCTGTCTTGCATTCACAGATGTGGGCAGTGCTGACAAGCATTGTATGCTAAGTCTCCAAATACCTGTAACAGCAGAATCCAGAGTTTCTCTGGCTTGAATTTTTGCAAAAAACCACAATCAAATAGACAGACTCACTTCTCGCCCTGACGCCATTTTAGTGACTCTAAAGAAAACATGCAATATCAATTCCCAAAATCAACAGAACCATCCCAACGATCAAGGCCTTACTTTAAGGAGTGGAAGGAGGGTGGTTTTGGGTAGGGGGCAGGGCTCTTAAGCGGCAGCCACTGCAGCTGGAGGCAGGCTCCCATCACCAGCCACAGCTTACCGGCCTAGACAGACTCGCCCCGAGAACCTCCCTTGGCAGCGTTGTACCACCCTTCTCATTGAGATTAAGTACTGTGTAGACACTCGCCCTGAGCAGCAGCTCCAAGCTGCCCATGCTCAGCATGGTCACTTTGACGCAGCATTGCAGGAGACCATGTTCTTCACGTTATTCTCTTAGGTGAAGGGGGTGTTATTTACATTTTTCACACTTTGGTTCCTCTGAAGAGTCTTGGCCTTGATTCGCAAAGAGTCAAGAAACTTGCTCTCAAGCTCCATGCTCATTCTGTGCACTATGCTCATAAGCTTGTTCAGACCAGACATTCTCTTGAGCATTCTCCTCACCTTCAAACCAATCAGGAGAGGTCTGCTGGCTTGTCTGCCCGCAACCCTCCTGATCCTCACTGACCGTCCTTTTCTTTTCTGGTGAAGGGGCTTTTCTTCCCAAGTGGCCCCATTTCCTTAATTGATGTGAGGAGCTTTTTGCTGCTTGCATAGTTTTTTCTTTTCTTTTCTTTGCTTGCATTAAATGCGTGAAATAGTTTATGTTACATGATGAATCTGGTGTGTGGAAGGGGAAAGGTGCACGTGCATGAGCATGAGCAACAACTCACCAGCACCCGTGTATGATGCGAGAAGTGTACGCTATCCAGCAGCTCATCTATGCACACATACATGCACAGATGTGCATGCAGACCCACTCCCGTCTATCTGTCTAAGCAAGTGTCTCTTAAAATTCTTCCTTGGTATCATAAGCTAGGCTTCCCCTTGTGTGCCTTTGTTTCTGGGCAACACCTTACTTATTCATTACTGTACGAATGCAGTGTTTTCCATTTCATTTTTCACGTATGCACTGCTACTGCCCATGCCCGCACCCATAGCTAACTGCTTCAGAACAGGGGATTGCCCTGTTTGCGTGTGACTGCGGCAACTGAATTTTAATTGAGCCTGAAAATGCCTGCCAAACTGTTTGTGTGTAAATTTATGTCAAACAAAATGCACCAAGATGCTCCCTGCTGCCCAAATTCCCTGAACTGTGTTCCAGTCTATTGATGCAAGTCAATTGATAAGGCTTAATTTCTGGCCCTGCTAATAAACCTCAAGTTCCAAGAAAGCATCCCAAGAAATTTGAGGGCAAAGTACAATTTGAAGTCTCAAGGGAATAAATTCCCAAAAGGTGTGCGAATGGAATTAGTCAGGGATGGGTCTTACGCGACCTTGGGACTTCCTGTTCACGTAAATACATGTAAGTTTGCAAATCATTAACTTTGCAATTACAAGCTAATTATTGTTGCTTTAATAAATAACAAAATATTATTTGAAATGTAAATAAATAAATGTAAAATAAAATACATTAATTTATTTTACATGAATAATGCAATATCACTGCATATTACGGCGTGTTTACAACCAAAAGGGGATTAAATAATGTAATCCCGTTATTTAATCCCGTTTTTATAATCCCCCTTAATTCAATCCCCCTAGCGTTTACGATGCGGGATTGTAATGGAAATTCGGGAAAAAGAGCTCAGAGATGGAGGAAATGGTGGATTCCGAGATGGAAGAAGTCATGTAGCTGGAGCTGTCGTGCAAAGGCTTGCCTGACTCCAGCCTCTTGGTGGAGTTGTGCGGGTTTCTCTTTAGGGATGAGGCCATTCCAGGCGAGGTCTTGCAGCACTGCTGCTGCTCCTGCTGTTCCTGTTGGAGCTGCTTCTGCTGTCGCTGGCTGAGCAGCTGCTGAAGCGGTGCACAGATGGGCAAGCACTCGCATGCGAGTGCGCACTGGAGTGCCCTCTCAGAGTTTGGTCAACGCTTGCACAACTACGTTCAGAAGCACAGCAAATGTAAGGGAGCAAGAGCTCTTACCTGTGTGATAGTAGGTCTATTGGCCTGGGCAACGGTGCCCGAACTCTAAGAGGGCCCCTGGCTTGCAGGCAGGCTCAATTGAGACCACCATTTGCACTGTTGCTTGTGATTTTATTGCCCGGGGGTTGGGAAGGATTCAGAGTTGACGGAACCATGCCCCGGGGAATTTAATCCCCTTCTG
>LKMJ01000762.1_pt1 | contig 26311 bp, 23 predicted proteins | sample 643391 | NCBI WGS metagenome assembly LKMJ01 (sample SAMN04112250, study PRJNA286221) | soda lake metagenome | biome: soda lake; feature: Kulunda Steppe; material: water; isolation source: sample PL-Br10 brine of Picturesque Lake | place: Russia: Kulunda steppe | collected 2010-07 | reverse complement strand
CGAACGGACGGAACTGCTCGTCGTCTGTGATCGTTCGCGTTGTGTGATTGTTGTACGTGAGGACAGTCTCGACGGGTGTCGGTGCCAGCGTATACTCGAGGTCGACCGCCAGGATCTCCGGATGGCGGTTCATGATGGCATCGGTTACGTCTTCGAACCACCCCGACATGTCATCTCCTTGCTCGTCTTGCTCGTCAGTGGGCTCTGTGGCCTGTTTTTGCCAGTCATCGAGCTGTTCGAGGGACTCGTCGATCGACTCCTGGATGATCTCTTCGTACTCTTCTTTGTCGTAGCCGGCAGTTTCGAGATGGGTTTCCATCATCTCGTCGTAATCTTCTGGTTCGTAGCCCGGGGCCGGCTCTGCGTCAGTCTGCTCGAAGTACTCTTCGTACGACGTGATCTGCTCTTGCATATTCTCCTCGATCTCTTCGGCGTATCTCCCCGCATCGAGTTCGTCTGATAGATCGAGTTCCCCTGCTCCTTCCAACGGATCCGGCATCTCCGGGGTCTCCATGGCTGTACCGAGCGCAGTCGCCCTGATCCAGTAGTGTTCATCACCGCCATAGGCGTGGCCTGGCTCCATCCCTGTGGGTACCTCAAAGGAGACGGTTCCAGACCGGGTGAGGTGGTCCGTCCGGTCTTCGACCTCGAGTGAGTGCCAGCGCTCTCCATCGTAATACTCCCACAGGAGTTCGTCGGGACCATCCTCACGGTCTTCGAGGTACTCGGGCAGCTCGTCGACCTCGAACTGAAGTGTGACGTTCGCCCCTGGCTTCGAGAAGGCTTCATCAGCGGCAAACACGAACAGGTCTTCGTCCATCGAGGAGGCGGCTCCAATCACCCTGGTTCCCTGTGTGGTCGCGCTTCCGGTATCTCCGGCGATGACATCCAACGGCGCGGATTGTCCGTCTGGATTAAGTCGAATCTGAATATTCTCTACCAGAAGGTCGAACAAGACAGGCGCGAACTCCTGGTCTGGGATCCGACAGCGGAGCCACCGACTCGTCGTCCCAGCGAGGTCGTGTTCGGTGAGTTGGCCGGGTATCTCGAGTGTCAGTGAGTGTGTCTCGAGGTCGTTCCCGAATCGGTTCTGTCGGAGGGTCCGTTGGAGGTGGGCAGCGAGCGTCTCTAGATGCGGGAGTACCATTTCGACGGTCGACTGATCGACGCTGTTGGTGTCTTCGAACAGGGCTGCTGGGAGGAGTGGCCCTACTGTTCGATCGTCGAATCCAAACCGGTCGTGGCTGACGTCCTCGATGAGCGACCGAACGGCCGTCACGTCCCACTCGTCGGCTGCCGGCTCGTACCCGTGGTCGTTGATGGGGGCAGTCAGTTGCTCCAGCCAGATCTCGGTCTGTTGGAACAGCGACCAGGCCGATGCAGGGAACGGTTGTCGGTTGGGGAGGGTGAGTGGCTGCCAGCCGTCTTCTTCACTCTCATCAGTTCCGTAATACTCCCAGACGAGCACGTCACGGATGAGACTGATCGGCGCGTTCGTCTGGAACTCGAGTTCGATCTGCGAGCCCGGCGCTAGCTGTAAGACGTCCTTGCTGCCCAGATAGAGGGCGTGTTCTTGTTCGTTCTCACCGACGAACAACTGGACGGACTCGTCGGTGGCGTGGGTGACGAACCGATCGACTGCTGGATCGGCGCTGATGACGTCAGTCATCGTCGCCGGTGTCGCTTCGAGTGGTTGGTCGTTGCTCGTCTCGAATCGCTGCAGGGGACGTGTCTCCGTTTCGGGTGCCTGCAGCTCCGTGTTCGGTGGGATCGCAACGTTGTGGCCCGCTGTGTCGTCGACCTCGAACGTCACCGGTGTGCGTGCGGGTGTCGGCGGGAGAGGATCGACCTCGAGGGCGTCGACGAACGAAAGCCGGTGTTTCTCCGGGAGTCGATCGACGCGTTCGATCACGTCGGCGGCCATGTCGGCGAAGACCTCCATGATTGCGGTGCCAGCGTCTGCTGTTTCTGGATCCCAGTCGTCAACGTACGTGGCCGCGAGGCGGCGTTGTAACTCGCGCAGGTCGTATCGATCGCGGCCGTCAAGGACGGGCTCGTCGTCGATCATAGTCGTCGGGACGGCCAGGGGAGACGATCGGAACCCTGACCGTCAGTTACTCTGACCCGACGTAGAACGGATACACAAGGCTTCCGCTTGTGTTCGTTTCGCGCTCGACGTATTGAATATCGATCTGGAGCTGACTCGGCTGCTCGGGATTCGGTCGGGCATCGACCTGTTCGATATCGATTCGGGGCTCCCACTCGAGGAGGGCCTCTTCGACGGCGGACTCGACGAGGCTAATCGTCGCCTGGTTAATCGTGTCAAAGACGTGATCGTGGATTTCACAGCCGAACTCTGGACGCATCACCCGTTCGCCTTTGGCGGTTCCGAGGATGACGCTGATCGACTCCTCGATACTGGCCGTCCCGTATGAGAGGGCGATATCTCCGTTCTGGTCGGTGCCGACCGGCACTTTCCACCCAGCACTGACCGTGTCGTCGCCAGAGGCGTCCGGTGACATGTTATCTGAGGTTCGTCGGGTCTCCACTCGCTGCCGCGTTTGGACCGAGTACTTCGGGAATAATGTCTCCCATCGCTGCTGTTGGGAGTCCGCCGACGATGTTGGTCGGATTGCCACTTGCGACCGGGCCGCCAACGTGTGGAATCGGTGGAACTGTGGGCCAGACCAACGGACAAACGTTAAAATCACCCATTCTGGCGGATGGCAGTCCCCCCTCAATATTAGTTGGGTCCCCCGGTGTGCCGACGAGTGGCGGCCCATGTGCTGTTGCATCTCCAATTCTCGCTGTCGGTCGCATGATTAGTTGTCACCTCCTCGAGTCGGCGTATCAGTGTTCGGCAGGTCGACTCGGTCACGACGTGGTTGGCTATCTAACATAATCGTTCGTGTATTAGATTGTATCTATTTCAATTTTTCCTTACGTTTCATCATCTATGACACTCAAACTGAGATTTCTCTATCTGAAATATCAAACATGACTTTTAATTGTTGGATTGAATTTCACAGAACTTTAATGTGGATGCCACGGAGTCGTCCGGAAAGCAGCGCTTTCCGTATGAGCGTTGCACGCCGTGATGGAGACGCCGACAAGGACCGTCTCCAGATCACCGTCGCGGGGACGACTGGTACTGTACGTTCAAACTGCAGACAGGGGTGAGAACTGCAAATCATAATAGCCTACCCTCGGGATTCCGCCGCCTTCAGGCGGAGGATGTCAACCGAGTATCCAGTTTACAGGCTGTCACGGCGAATGCCTGGGGCTTGGCTCCGAGGCGATTTACTCCAGATTCATCCCAACTCCAGTTGCTCCCTCCAGACCACCTGTGGCCTTCTTCGCGGCCCACGCCTCCATCTTCTTGGCAGCTTTTTCGTCATGAAGGGCAGTTCCAATCTTCCACATCTTATGTTTCATATCTCGGATGACGCCACTGTCCCATTTAGCGGCTATAGTACTGTTGTGCACTTGTACAGTATCGCGTTGGAAGCCATGGGTCCGCTTTTTAATCGCAGAAGTAACAGTATCTTTACCTGACATTCTTTTATATTTCGCCCATGCGCTTACGCTAACGAGGGGTGCTTCTATACCAATCTGTCCTGGGAATTGAAAGAGCCCGCCGAGCGGTGACGTCGCCGATATCCCGACCTGGGTCAATGCATGAACGCCAATTCCACCCAGGGGAATAAGATGTGTGAGGTAGGTCGCGGGATTTGGCCCCTGGAGGACGTTCGCAGAATGCATTCCCATGATACTCGAACTTTTCCAGCCGAACGCCACAACGTCTAGAGCTTCGATAGAGACTCGTTGTTCCTGACCGGCATCGATGCTAATGCCGCCACTCTCCGGATAGAACGGAAGTATCGGGTTTACATCTCCCGTGGTCGGATTCTCACCCCTGATCTCCGCAGCCGGATCGGCACCGGGATGATCAATGCCATCGCCGGTCATTGCGATGTGGCTGTCGTTTTCGTCCTGCAGGAGGATGCCACCATACTTGTCCGACAGGACGAGTGCGTTCCCACCCGCCGTCTCGAGTTTGATCCCATCGAACTGGTCGTCGAAGACGAGTTTATGCCCGCTTTCGGACTCGAACTTCCGTGACTGGTAGGCGTTGAGTCTCTCTTCTGCCTGTTCAGTTCCACTCACATCGTTTCCAGGTGCCCCGCTATTGCCGGATTCAGTGTCAGCGCGTTCACCACCATCGACATCGTCACCACCGATCCCAGGGTCGGTATCACTGGTTTCAGTGACATCACCAGTATCACCAGTTCCGAGGTCGCTGTCTTCGTCCACGCCGTCTTGTGTTTGATCGGCGGATCTTCCGAGTCCGTGGTACTCCGGTTCTGGCGGCCGATCCTCCTCGTTCCAGAGCCCGCCAAGCACGTACGGGTGGTGGATGTCGCCTGCTTCGAACGAGACGAGGACCTCGGTGCCGACGTTCGGAATCAGATGGGCCCCCATTCCTGTCCCCGCCAGCGGGGTGGCGATCCTCGCCCAGTTGCTTATATCCTCTCGCCACGGGAACTCGACTTTTACCCGTGCGAGCCCCTCTGGATCGTCGTTGTCGACTACTGTCGCCGTATAGACGCCATACAGGTCACTCGTTCCACTACCGTTCGTCACTCCCGATTGCTGTCTTGTCTCTGAGATACTCATTGTGTCCCCCTCCTAATCGTTCTCTCCACATTCGTCAGCCACTGGCCTCCCGAGTCGGCGACGCCCAACGCGACACCGTCGAATGCTATTCGCTACCTTCCGTCACGTATCCAATGCGATACGACGGATACGTAATAATTCTTCCTAAAATTCAGACGGGCGTGTTCATTACCACATCGTCCATGCCCTTCTCGGCGATCCAGTTTCGATTACTCCTGTGCAAGTCCGGCATTTCTATAAACGACTCCACCATCCTCTGTTTTCATAACATAGTAATTTGCCATTCTCTGATGCTTTTTGAACTGAGCTTTACTTTTAACTTTTCTGAGCTTATGCGTTATGTCTCTCACAATACCACTTTTCCATGTGGCGGCTTCTTGTGACTCATACAGTTGGATGGTTCTGCGTTGATAGCCATGGACTCGTTTGTTTATTCCGGAGGTCACAGTGTCTTTTTTTGACATTCTCTTATATTTCCCCCACGCACTCACGTTAACCATTGGTGCTTCTATACCAACAGTTCCTGGAAGTGATAAGAATCCTCCGAGCGGTGAGGTAGCTGTTATCCCGACTTGTGTCAATCCATGAATTGCTACTCCACCCAGGGGAATAATGTTCGAAAGATAGACTGCTGGCGTTGGTGCCTGGAGCACATTAGCCGCATGTAATCCGCTTACCGTTGAGCTTCGGTAGCCGAATGTAATGACATCCAGCCCTTCGATGTTCACGTGTCGCCGCTCGCCTGCGTCGATACTGATTCCACCGGCATCTGGGTAGTACGGCAAGATTGGGTTGACATCTGGTCCTCCGGACTCCCCTCTGAGCCCTTCTGTCGGATCTGTTCCAGGAGGCCCAACATCTCCGCCGGCTGACTCCTCGTTGGCCCCTGTCAGTGCGATGTGACTCTCATTTTCGTCCTGAATCAGAATCCCACCGTATTTATCCGAGAGAACGATCGCTTGCCCACCTGCAGTCTCGAGTTTGATTCCATCGAACTGGTCATCGAAGACAAGCCTGTGTCCGTTTGCTGACTCGATTTTTCGGGACTGATGTCGGTTCAGCGAGTTCGGTGGATCCTGTGTATCATCGCTCTCTTCAGAGCCATCGACATCCGAGGTATCGACCTCGGGACTGTTTCTCTCAGAGTGACTCGTCTCGTCTCCATTACTGCTTGCCGACCCAGATCCATCCTCGTCTTCAGCTGATTCTTCGTTCGTGTTCTCTGGTTTTCCCACGCCGTGGTACTCCGGTTCCGGCGGCCGATCATCATTGTTCCAGAGCCCCCCGATGACGTACGGATACCGGATGTCGCCTGCCTCGAACGCGACAAGCACCTCAGTGTCGATATCCGGGACGAATCGCGTCCCCATGCCAGTTCCCGCAAATGGCGTTGCGATCCGCGTCCAGCCACTCTCATCGTCTCGCCACGGGAACTTGACTCTCACTCGTGCGAGGTCGTCTGGATCCTCGTTGTCGACGACCACCGCTCTATAGACACCGTACAGATCGCTCATTCCACTGCCAGTCGTCACTGTCTCTTCCTGAACTGGCGACATCTGACGCGATGTTGAGAAATGCTGATCGGTACTATTAACCATATGCTTAGTTAAAATAAACTACTAGATAATAAAATTACTGAGCTTGTCAAATACGATATTCTTCTCAGACTATTAAATTAGGATGGTTGGTACTCAACGTGTCTCGCCGCTCTCCGAACTATTTCTGAGTCGAGAGCTTTCGTCCTACTCGAACTCCTCTGCACTTGTTACTCTACCTCGAGTCGACGGCATCCAACGCGACGACATCGAACGCCATTCGGTACCCTTTATCATTGATTTGATGGGACACATCAGTCACATAATAGCTATTGCTAAATTTTGAACCGACCCCATCGAGGTCGATGACCGTGCCAGCCAGCACCGTTGGCACACCGAATGTTTCACCGCTCCCGCGGATCATCTCCCGGTCGAGGATTGCTTCGGCGACTCGCTCGGCTTCGGCTTCGCTTTCGACCGGCACCCGATGGATGCTCGTTTCGCCGTCGGAGTCGTTTTCGGCCCGCCCGACGATCTGGTCTTTTTTGTTCCGGTGCCAGTATCGAACTTCGACGGCACCGACCTCTGGGGGTGAGAGCTCCGCTGAGAATAACTCGAGACTCTCGCCGTAGGTCAACTCGGCGACCGGCTCTGGTGGTGTCTGTCCGCCTAGCTGTGGACGGAAGTAGCCCTCTCCGAGACTCGAGAAGAACTCGAAGCCGTATCGGTCTGCGAGTTCGCGAAGAAACCGGTACTGGCTCTGTTCGTTCTTGTACAGCCGGTTGATCTTGATATTCTCCGCGTCTTCGATGTGTATGTCGCATAGATAGTCATCACATACATCATCCACAACGTCGGCCAGTGTTGTATCGGTCCAGGAGTCGATCGCCGACTCTTTCATCATGTTCCGCAACGGATCGAACCCACTCACGATCACCCGCGGTGGATCGTACGGTGGAAACTCGGACTCAAGTGTCTCGATCTCGCCGACGAACACTTTTTCGAGGTCGGTGTCGTACCCCATCGAGACGGTTACCTCGGTTCCCGGCTCGAACTGCTGCCAGTCTAGGTCACGGAAGCTGGCCGACTGGTGGTCAAAGGGGTGAGCCAATGTCATCGTAAAATAGTTCGCCCCGTCGATCGTCGTGTCGACGACGAGTTCTGAAATATAGCCGTCATAATCGTAGAGTGTTCGCTTATCGACTTTGACCTGAAACCGCGGTGCCCGAGGCGATGTATGAAATGTCATATACTCGGTCACTCAGGTGGGAGAGTAAGTGTCGTTCCTGGTTCGAGCGAGCGTGGATTCCTGAGGTTGTTTTCTTTGGCGATTGTTCGCCACTTGGCTGGATTGCCGTATGCTTCGTCGGCGATATCGTACAGTGTTTCTCCTTCAGTTACAGTCCACGTGCCCCCGGGCTTGTCTGGTTCGGTGGGTCCCGGGGTGCTCTCTTGACCGGGCTCTTGATACTCTTTGAACGTCACCGCAACCCACGCCCGGACAGGGGTTCCGTCGGGAAGGAACAGCGTAAATCGCTTTTTCGCTTCAAGCATCACTGCCGTGAAGTCAAGTCCGCCACCCCAGATGAACCGACAGCGTGGCGGCACGTTCAACGTGTCGTCGATCTCGAGCAACGAATCGAGCGCGTTGAGATACTCCTCACGGACGTCCGACTCGTCGCTCGTGGTGTCGAAGAACAGCTTCATTGAGAGGCGATCAGCCTCACTGTAGGTGAATTGTGAGATTGGGACGTTCGATAACGTCTTGTGATCGGTGTATCCAGCGCGCTTTTCGATTCGATACTCCGTCGGATTGAACGCACACTCGACCTGTTTTCCGGCATTTTTGCCGTCTAGGATCGAAATGTACGCTTTTTCTAGCTCTCCATTCATTTATAATCCTCTTCGCTTTCGCTCGATTCGTTTTGTTCGTTCCTGTGCCAAGCGCTGTGTTTCGATAATCCGACCATCGTTTCGCTTGGGGTCTGCTGGCTGTGATCGCTCGTCGGAACCCTCGAAGGGGTCCTCGATGGACTTCGATGGCTGCGGGTGATCGACTACTGAGTCATCCGCTGACGCGTCGGCTGACCAGAACGATGGTGCCGAGGGTTCAGGGGGCTCCTCGACCAGTTGTCCGTTCGTAACTCCTTCTGGTGCCCGGTCTGCGCGTGGATGTGAGAACGGATCGTGTTCTTTGAGTTCGGTGCGCTCTCGTGGATGAGTGAGTGGATCGTTCTCACCTGATTGCTGGCTGTCAACGGTTGGCGTGGTTGTTCCAGGCTTGACGAACGGACCCGGTTTGTCCCGGGCCTTCGAGCGTGCCTGGTCTGTGGCCCGGCGTGAAGACACGTCGTTCTTGCCGAGTGACTCAGGTAGCGCGTTGCTGATGTGTGACCGAACGTCGTCCTCTCGTGTTGCGCTATCAGTGGACGCTCGACCGGTATCGGCTGTCATGTCTCCGCTTGGGACGGTCGGTGAGGAATGCTGTAGTGTCGGCCTCGAGTCGGTTCGGTCGGGAGCTGACATAGCTTCGGTCTCCGGTGTCTGTTCCTGTGTCTCTCGACCGGTGTCGGCCGTCACGTCGCCGCTAGGGACGGCCGGTGAGGAACGCCGTCGTGTCGACCCCGAGTCCGTCTGGCTTGGAGTCGACGTGACACCGATTCCGGATGTCTGTTCCTGTGTCTCTCGACCAGTGAAAGCCGTCGAGTTACCGCCGAGGTCGGCCAGTGAGGAACGCTGTCGCGCCGGGCTCGCGTCGGTCTGGTCGGGAGCCGACGTGGCTTCGGTCGCCGGTGTCTGCTTCTGTAGCTTCCGACCAGTGAGAGCCGTCGACTCACCGTCAAGGATGGCCGGTGAGGAACGCTGTCGCGCCGGGCTCGCGTCGGTCTGGTCGGGAGCCGACGTGGCTTCGGTCGCCGGTGTCTGCTTTTGTGTCTTCCGACCAGTGAGAGCCGTCGACTCACCGTCAAGGATGGCCGGTGAGGAACGCTGTCGCGTCGACCTCGAGTCGATCTGATCGAGAGCTGACGTGGCTTCGACTGTCGGTGTCTGCTCCTGTGTTCTTCGACCAGTGACAGTTTGCCTATCGGTGTGGCCGGGGTGTTGTTTACTTTCGACCGTCATCGAGTGCCCATTCTCACTGGGTACCGCGTTCGTCTCTGAACTGCTGTCATCTGCTGGTACGTGTGATTGCGAGTCGACGACTCGAGCAGTTGTGTTTGCTGTGACGGGTGCCCTCGTCTGGGTTGCTGCCAGCGAACTGAAGGTGCTCGGTTGCCAGTGCCACTGCCTGGCTAGCACTGGTCGCCCCCAGCTCGATGCCTCGGCATCCGACGTGCCCGGCGCTACTTTTCGTTTGCTGCTGGAGACGTTTTTCTCGGTTACTGGTCCCGTCGTCACTGCCATCGTTGGCGGTCGGGCTACGCTACTGTTCTCCCTCGCGTGAACCGACCGTTGCCGGTCGATCGACACGGTCGACCGTGTCTCTTCTGCACGGTCGTCACTCGATCGTGTGGTTGTTGGCCGATCACCAGTATGGGGCTCAGCGTGAGCGATCCCAACGCGTGTCGGGGCTCTCACTACCGTCCCAGTCTCGTGATTCTCTTCCGCCAATCGTGCTCTCGTGGCGGTGTGGGCACTCGAATCACGGAGCTGGGTGAGAACGGCGGGTGAGTTGGGTTTCGCTGGTGCCGTTCGTTCGTTGCCCGACCCCGCCACCCCCGGCGCTTGTCGGTTCGGTCTCGGCCGTGACCGGAACGGGGTTGTTCTCGTGGCCATCGACTGTCGGGTCTGCTCGTCGGAAGCCACGGCTCGAGCTAACCCGTCGCCGTCGTGGGTGTCCGTCGTTCTCGTGGTGTGCTGTATAGCCCCGGCTGCTTTCGTTCCGAACTGGGATCGGGTGCTTCGAAAGCCACGCTGGGTGTCTCCCTGAGTTACCTCCCCGACGGCCGATGCCCTCGTAGGATCACGGCGGTCTGGCCCCGTCGGCCGTGGCAGCGACCTCGACAGCGTGTTCGATCGGTCTGACTCGATGAACGGGTGGGTTGCCACACTGCTCACCGCCGCTAGATCACGAACGTAGCCTAGCCGCTTCGAGTCGACACTCGATCGGGCCGGCTCAAACGGGTCCCACACTCGCTCGCCGTGGAACGACCGCTTACGGCCAGTTGCCGAAACTGGCCACGAGGTGTACTCGTTGGTGGCCGATCCGATCGAAGCTTCCCCACGGCTCGATACCGGCTGGCGATCGCTCGCTTCAGAGTCGACCGCGGTTGCCGATCGGCTGGCGTGGGCAGGGTCGTGCCGAGATGGACCAGCGGCGACGGGCTGAATTGGGGATTGGTGTGTGATAGCTACACCTTCTGTTGGGTTCGAACTGTCAGCCGCGTGGTGATGACCGCGGCTGTCGGTCCCGCTGGAACCCTGTGCTTGCGTGGGTCGGCGGTGGGTGCTGGTACCGTGCACTCTCTCCGGTCTAGCTGTGTCTGGTGAGTGACTGGCTGCACTCGATGCGGGGAGCTGTGTCGGTGGTGTAAGCGCAGTAGTGTGTCCGGTGCCCGTGGCTGGCGCTGAGTGTGGCTGGAGTGCCGGAAGCCACGCCCGGCTGACCGTGGCACTGACCGGCTGTGTTGGAGCCGTGTCGCTGGCTTGAGCTTTGCTCGCCGCTGCTTCCGAATTTGACGACTGCCTCCACTCGAGTGACCCAGCCGCTGACTGTCCCGTGACCGACTTTGATTGGCGTGCCAGTGGACCCGTTATATTGCTTCGAGCGAATAGTTTCGAGGTCACAGGTCGATATCGCTGCGTTCGAGACACGGTGGCTGGTGTCTCGATCCAGACAGCGGCTGTCCCGGATGCATAGCGCTCCTCGACTGTCTGGAAGCTCGCTGCTCGGCCCTCCTCGCTTACGGTGGGTGCGGGTGTCGTATCGGCTGCTTGGTTCAGCTGGTCCTCGCCGACTGCCGGTCTGTTCTCAACAGTGTGTGCCGGTGTTGTTACGCTCGAGTGCGTTGCTTGTACACGTCCCGAAACGCCCGACCGACTGGTGGCAGCCACTCCGATGCCGGTATCTGACTGTCGTTGCCGCTGAGTGTCCGACAGTTGCGCTATCGATAGCTGCTTGCGATCACCTGGTCTTGCTCGTGTGCTGTTCGTGGTGGCTGGTCTCCTGGCCGTGCCCGTTCGGGGGGCTTCGGTGGTCAATCGTGGTGACCAGTGGGACGACGAGGTCGTAACTGACCTGAAACCCGAGTCGTCAACCGGTATCTCACGTCGTGTTGATGGACTGTCCGAGGACACGGGGTGTGTGACTGTCCCTCCCCACTGCAGGTCGTTCCGATCAGCACTTCCATGGTACACAGTCGATGATGCCGTCTTGTCGTGCGGTGACTCGTCACTCGTCGAGTGTCGCTGGTCGCGATTGCTCCCCATCGGGAGCGCTGTCTCGGCAGCGACGGGCAGGCCCTGCCTCGAGCGATCTGCTGTCGATGGTTCGTGCCGTCGGTCACGGTTCGGTGTCGGGACTCGGATCGGACGTAACGAACGACTGATCCGGTCACGCTGTCGGCTCACTGCGGCGGCTTGGGAACCTGCTTGCTGGCCTGTTACTCCAGCAGTTAGCTGTCGCTGACTCCCGGAACTGTCGGTTGCTCGGTCTCGCTCCAGTGGATCAATCGGTCCAGTTGGATGGCTACTACCGTCACGCTCGACCACACCCGACAGAGGTTCGGCCGCAACTGTTCTGTCGGCCCACACGGAGCCCGTTTGGGCGCTTTCCGGTCGACGTGAGACCAGCACTTCGGAGGCCAGCCGGCTCGCGTCCCAAGCCACAGCACCGACTGCAATCGAAGGCGAGAGCTGACGACCCGACTGCCCGGAACCCGACCGCCGATCGGTGGCTTTGGATTGCTCCGGTCGGCCGAGTACGCCGACCGTGGGCTCGAACCGGGCCGTTTTCCGAGGTCGCGTTGACGCTGCTTCCCTCCTCACAGCGTGTGCTGTCGACTCACCCGTGCTGGCTGGTTTGGATGCGTCCGCTTCGGTCTGTCGCTGGCGTGGGCCTGTCGCTGCTGAGCGCGAACGGTGTTCGGTGACGGGCTCCGGTGTCGAACTGGCGTTCAATGCCGTAGCTCGATCGGTACTCAGCTTTCGAGTAGTTCGGGTGGCTTCGGGTGACTCGGTGTGTGGACGCTCTGATCCAGTCCCGGCCAGCCCAGCCGCTGGCGGCTGGTGACTCGTCCTGTCTACTCGCGGTGGGTCCGGTGACTCACTGGTCTCAGTGGGATAGACACGAACGTCACGCGGTGTCGTCCCCAGTGCAGACTCGGATGCGTTCGGTGCCGTAGCTCGATCGGTACTCCGCTTTTGATCAGTTCGGGTGGCTTCGGGTGACTCGGTGTGTGGACGCTCTGATCCAGTCTCGGCCAGCCCAGCCGCTGGCGGCTGGTGACTCGTCCTGTCTACTCGCGGTGGGTCCGGTGACTTACTGGTCTCAGTGGGATAGACACGAACGTCACGCGGTGTCGTCCCCAGTGCAGACCCAGAGAGTCCATCGGTTCGGCCAGTCGTCGCTGTGTCAACGCGTGGTTGACGTGCCAGGGTTCTCTCGGAGCCCCGTCGGATCGCGTCTGTTTCTGTGCCGACCTCGGTCGAAGCTGGTGGCTGCTGTGCAGGTTCTGGTCGCCGATCGGTCGGTCTGGGTCGCGATTGTCGATTGGGCGTGCCACGTGTGGAGGACTTGGCTGATTCTGGTAATCGGTTTGGTCTCCCACCAGCTCTCACAGTCGCTGGGTTGTCGTAACTCGGTCTGGAACTCGTCGTGGCCTGGTGTCGACTCACACCGTCTGTTTCGGTTACCGTACCGGCGAGTGTGGCGGTATTTGTTGTTTCTGCTGACTGTGTTGATTCGCCTCGGCCAGCTCTTAGAACGTGGGTCACCGACGAGTCCACGTCGTTGTGTCCTGACTCGGCTCTTGTTGCACCGAGAGTCGGGCTCATGTCGGCTGTCTCTGACAGCTCCGTGGTACCGAGCGTGGCGGGTGCTGCTGGGTCATTGTTATCCGAGGTCGTGACTCGGCTGGCGAGCGTTTGACGGTCGGATCGATCGTCTGTTGACCGCTCAGAACGCATAGTTGCCGACGACACTGCAGGGTGTGCGCTGTGGCCCACAGCGTCTGTTTGATTCAAATCCGTTGTCGACCCAGCCACGGTGGCGTGGGTGTGGGCTGTACGCTGTGTCGTTTCTGGCGAGAAGTCGGCGTCGGCTACTGTCTCACCAATCCGTCTGGTGGCAGTAACAGTCGGCGGACGCGAAACTGTCACCTCAGACGCTAGCCGACCGGCGACGGGGGCCGGCGTTCGGTCCGATGTTGGCGATGGCGCTGACTCACGGTCGGCTGTGGCGTTTGACTCCCGACGGTGGATCAAGTGAACTGGACGCCACCTGGCCAAACCGGTGCCGATCGGAAGCGTGTTGAGAACTCCGAGTGCGGCCGGTGTGAGGAGTTGACTAACGGCCAGTGGTTCTTGTGGGCGCAGGACCGACACGTCCAGACGCCCACGCTGTCGAATCGGACTCGTCGGGAACTCTGATCGGATCACTCCAGCCGTTGTCTTCACCCCATCGGCTGCTGACTGGAGCGCTGTTTGACGCACGTCCCGAATCGAACACCCGAGTTCGTCGTCTGTCCGTTCGATGGTCATGGTGTTACCCCCTGTATCGTGGCTGCATCGATCGACTCCCGTGTCAGCGTCACCACGTGTTGATCACAACCCGAACGGGTAGTGGTTGGTGTTCTGAATCCGGCTTCGTCGCTGTCTGGCTGCAGTGACATGATCGGTGAACTCCTCAGTCGACAGCTCTTCGTAGGGGTCCCGGACGTGCTGATTTATCGCTCGCAGTGCGCTTGCGGTGTCCATCTCGAACCAACCACGTGTCACTACAACCGCCGCTTCCTCGCGGGAGTACGGTGTTCGTGTTGTGAACTCGTTGATGAGTCCCTCGAGTGGTTGTTCGACGAAGCGCTCGCGGAGCTCTTCGGCGTAGTGACCATCGAGGTCACTGAGTGAGAGCGTCCCTGCTCGCTCGGCACTCGTTATGACTGGGGTTTCGAGCAGCTCGTCTGGGATAGTCCCCCAGCGAACAGTGCGTTCAGTCTCCAGGCGAACGTACCGTCGCTCACCGTCCGGTGTCGTGGCCCCGTAGACGAGCGTCGTCATGTCGATGTCACCTCGATGGCGTCGCCCGGGCTGGTCCGTCTGCAGTTGCTGTGTGCTTGCGTCCGCGTGAGTCCCAACTTTGTGACACTCGGCCGGACCAGGCCACTGCTGATCGCGTTTCCACGTCGGTATACTGTCACTCCGTCCCACTGTGTGCCGGTGCGTTCGTACACCGCCTCACGAGCAGCTGTGGAACGTAGCGAGTAGATCATTGCTTGTCGTATCGAACAACCGAGAGCTTCTCTGAGGAGAGTTCAACCAGTTCGAGTGCGACGCCCCCACCGGAGTGCAGTTCGGGGCCCTCCCATCTGACTGGTAAGGCTCCGTTTAGTTCCCAGCCCCAGACTGATTCGCCGGTGTCTCCGTGGAGCGTGATCTCGATATCGTACTGAGCGGCCTCGGTCGGCGCGTCCATCGCCTCGAGTATCCAGTTGATGAACTCGTCGTAATGGGTGAATCCACGGTGGAGCTTTACGTTGGATGTATGGAGGTGTTTCGGGAACTTGTGTGTCCTCGTGTTCAGTCCACCTTCGCGGTATTCGACGATATCAGTGCCGAGTCCGATATCACTCACACGAGTAAAGCCACCGATGGTGGTGTTGTCGATCTGTACTGTATACCTGAAGCTCTTGTACGGATCGTCACCTGAGTGCTGTTGTGTCCAGTGGATTATCCCGTCTGTCATTGTTCTAATTGTGTCCTCGCTGGGGAAAACTCCTCGACACCCTAGTGTCGACGAGCTCTAGATCGGATCCCCCATCGCCGAGAACGGGTCCTCGAGTGGTCCGTCCCCGCCAGTATTGTCGTTCAGCTCGTCGTTGATGCTACTGATCTCCTCACACCATCGCTTGCGTTCCCAGTGTGGGAGCCCGAGAATGTCCTCGTGATCCCAGTTGAAGTAGTACGCGATGAACGCGACTTCTTCGAAGAGCTGGTCGGTCGGATGCAGGGCTAGTAGTCCATCCCGTTTCCCTCCTCGGTTTCGAGTCCTCCCTCAGTTTCGAATGGCTCCCCGACATCGTCTGTCTCAGCCGTCTGTATTGGACCCGAGGTATCTTCGACAGCCGACGCCGGATCTGGCAGTTCGCCGGTGGGTCCCACCGACGCCAGCTCACCAGCGTTAATCTCTTCGTATAACTGCTGAAGATGTGCAAGGTCAGGGACGAACAGTGACTCGATCACCTCCGGTGTAACCTCCGAGAGCGAACCGAGTTCGACGACGACCCGCGAGAGGAGCAGTATCGTTAGGTAGGAGCCGTTTTCCTGTACGCGGGGATCGTTCAGCGGTTTGATTTCGTCTGCCGCCGTTGCGAGCCGCATCCGTCCCTCTCGGTGGACGGTGCCATCGTCGTCAACGTACCCTTTTGGAAGGGTGAAATTGAACTCGGTCTGGAGCGTTTGATCGGTCATGCGTTATTCGTCCCTATAGTAGTCGTCGAACGTAACTACCACTGCCTCGAGTGCGACCTTGTGCTCGTCCGTTGTGAGGTCCGGTGGGTGATATTCCCGCGGCCACGCCTCGGTGAACACCCATCGCGGCCCAGATTCACCGTTCTCGCCCATGAGGACGACCTCGATCGTGTCCACACGGGCATCCTCGATGTTTCCGTTGTTGACCACCCGTCGCCACTCGAGGAGTGACTCGTTCTGGTCGGCCCCACGAATCAGCACGAGGTCGTCGTGATGGGTCGATCCCCAGAGCTTTCGGTGGTACGGACCGTCCGCACCCGTTCGGTAATCGTTCACGGCGGTTTTCGTCTCCGGAAGCCGAACCTCAAGGAAATCCTCAACGTCGTACTCGTCAAGATGGACCTTGAACCGTGAGCCTTTGTACGGTTGATCTCTGTCTATGAGTGCCATACGTTATCCTCCGTTCATATTTCTTCTCGCTCCATTCCTTCGTGACAGATGACGAGTGTCTCCGTTACCGCCTCGGTTGAGTCGGCGTTGAGTGTCGGTGGAATATACTTCTGTGGCCACGCGTTTTTGAAGTTCCAGCGGAGTACTGATGCACCATTTGCATCTGAGAGAGTCACGGCCATATCGACTCGTGCCTCATCTACTTCACCCTGTTGGACCTTCTGACGCCACTCGTAGAGTCTGTTGTTGTCATCGACCGGTCGGGTCACGACGAGGTCCTCGTACTCACCCTGTGACCAGAGCTGGCGCTGGTGGTTGAACCCGTCCCCAGTCCGGTACTCGGCCCGCTCAGTGACGTGGTTCGGGATTTGTATCTCCGTGAACCCCTCGATGACGTCGCCGTCGATCTCGAGTTCGAATCGCTCACCCCGAAGTGGTCCGTGTAAGTCTGACATTGTGGGTTGTTACGTGCGTATTTATGAGCTGCCAGTCCACTGGCCGATGCGGAAGACGACGAATTCGGCAGGTTTGGTCGGTGAAACGCCGATTTCACAGATCAGCCGGCCGTTGTCGATGTCCTCCTGACTCATTGTTTCCTCACCACACCTGACGTAGAACGCTTCGTCGGGTGTCGTTCCCATGAGTGCGCCATCACGCCATACCTCTGTCAGGAACGAGTCGATAGTCTGGCGTACGCGGGCCCAGAGATCTTGATCGTTTGGCTCGAAGACGGCCCACTGTGTCCCCTCGTCGATCGACTGTTTCAGGTACAGGAACAGCCGCCGGACGTTGACGTACTTCCACTCGGGATCACTCGAGGTCGTCCGAGCTCCCCAAAGGCGAATACCACGACCGCCGAACTCACGAATGCAGTTGATTCCTTTCGGATTGAGAATGTCTTGCTCAGCTTTCGTCAGTCCAACCTGTAGTCCCTGTGCGCCACGAATCGTTTCGTTTGCGGGTGCCTTGTGTACGCCGGTTTCGGTATCCGTTCGCGCATAAATTCCCGCGACGTGACCGCCCGGTGGAACCACCTCTTTCATACCGGTTTTTGGATTTCGCACTTCGATCCATGGATAATAGTACGCCGCATAGCTCGAGTCGACCGGCGTCTCCATCTCTTGGATGCGTCCGGGGTTCTGTGGTGCCTGCAACACGGCAATGCGGTCACCCATGTTCTCACAGTGGGCAACGACCGCATCGGTCAACCCTGGCACCTCGTTCTCGTCGGGAACACAGACGATCGAGATATCGGTAATCTCTTCGAAGGCAGCGAGTCCGGTCCGCTGGCCCGGTGTTGCGTCTCCTTCGTAATCGCTGACGGAGAGTCCGATCTCTGCCGACGAGTCGGCATCGTCGGCCACCGCACCACCGTCGGTTTTCACCTCGTTGCTAAGCTCAAGCCAGGTGGTTCCGTTCTCTGGCCGGCCCGTCCCTTCGCGACCGACCTCGATGAGATCGGATGCCCCTTCGAGTACTTTCCCGTAAAACTGACTCGAGGTCTCGTCACCCGAGAGCTCCTCGTATTGCTCTTCAAGGTCCGGTGCTGGCGTTGGATCGGCTCCCCCTGGGTTGTCGACGGTTTCGGGATCAGTCGACCAGTACCGGACGGTCATGTTGAACAGGGTGTTCTCTTCACTGGACATTGGCGCGTCTGAGATCGTGACGGCAATCGAGCTCCCCCATTCGCCGGGACCGACTGCCTCCACGGACAACACATCGTCGCCGTCTCTGTTCGAAAGCGTTGTTCTCGACACCGCGGTTCGTGGCTCGTCGGTGATTCGGCCGATGTACGCCTTACTTCCGCCGTTTTTGAAAAACCCGTTTACAGCGTGTCCGAGGTACGAATCGTCAACGAACTCGCCGTACGTATCTTTAAAATCATCGAAACTGGTGACGAGTTGTGGGCTGAGCGGACCGCGCTCGGTCTGTCCTAAAAACCCTGTGATGCTTGTACTGGTCCCTTCGACTGCTTTGGAACCGCTTGATGTTTCCTCAACGTAGACGCCTGGTGATTGATACTCTGGCATATCTGCTCACATCTCCGTAGTGCGCACCACCCCTCTGATCTGGCACGCATTACCATCGTGTGTTATACTATTATTTAACTTTCACCATATATCCTGATTGTTGATTCTATTTAACTAAATATAACTGGAATATTGTTCTATTCTCTCTCACTGGTCCTGTGATAAAGTGTCAGCCGGTCTACTGGTCCATCGTGGCGGGTACGTGACCCGCTCCAGCGTCGCCAGACGAGTCTACTGGCCTGTGCCGCGTTCCCACGCCGATACCTTGCTCACATAACTGCCTTTTATTACTAACATAGAATTGGCTTCGTCCCTTCCCTGGAACCGATGCATACCAGCGACACCCTCCTTGAGGCAGGGTCACACATCTGGGAGGCACAGTACGAACACCCGTTTGTCACTGAACTCGCGGCGGGGACGTTAGACCAGGCTGCGTTCGAACACTGGGTGAAACAGGATTATCTATATCTGCTCGATTACGCGCGACTGTTTTCGATCGCAGGCGCGAAAGCCAACGACGAGGCGACGATGACCCACCTCCTCGGCGTCGCCCACCAGGTCCTAGACGAGGAGATGGACCTCCACCGATCCTTTGCCGCCGAGTACGGCATCAGTCCCGGGGAACTCGAGGTCACTGAGAAAGCACCGACCTGTGTCGCGTACACGAACTTCCTCCTGCGAACGGCCTACGAGGGGTCGATCGCCGAGGTCGCGGGTGCGTTGTATCCGTGCATGCAAGGGTATCTCGACGTTGCCGACCACATGTCCGAACTGGCTGATGAGGACCACGAGTATACCCCGTTCATCGAAATGTACACGAGCGAGGAGTTCCGGGAGGCGACGGCCTGGTGCCGTGAGTTCGTCGACGAAGTTGGTGAGCGCTATCCCGGCCAGTACGAGCCAATGGAGCACGCCTTCCTCACCAGCGCAAAGTGTGAACTCCAGTTCTGGGAGATGGCTTACACTCAGGAGGGGTGGAATCTATGAGCGAGCCAGTGGTTCCTGACACCTACGACGCCTACGCGGAAACCGTTTCTGAGCCTCGGTTCACTGACTGGCTTCGTGAGCGTGCCGAACCCGCCTGGACCGCAGCCACCGACCACGCGTTCACCGACGAACTCGGCGCGGGTACGCTTGATGAGGCCGCCTACGCACACTACCTCGTCCAGGATTATGCCTTCTTCACCGACCTCGTCGGGACGTTCAGCCTCGCTGTCGCCCAGGCACCCGATATGGCCGCGAAGCGGCCACTGATCGAGTTCCTCGAGACGATCACCGACGACGAGGACGACTACTTCCAGCGGTCGTTCGACGCTCTCGAGGTTCCCGAATCTGACCGGGTCGATCCCGAACTGAACGAGGCCGCAGCGGCGTTCGTCGATATGCTCCACCGTGGCGCATACGAGGGCGACTACGCCGAGACACTCGCCGTTCTCGTCCCTGCCGAGTGGATCTACGAGTCCTGGGCGACCTGCGTCGTCGACGAATACGCCGATCCGGACACCCAGCCGCCAAGCGCCGGTGCTGACCTCCCATTTTATTACGCCGAGTGGATCGACCTCCATGCCACCGACGCCTTCTGTGGGTTCGTTGACTGGCTCCGTGCGGAACTGGATACGGTCGGGCCACAGCTTACACCCCGGCGACAGCGCCGCGTCGACCAGTTTTTCAGGCGAACGGTCGACCTCGAGGTCGTCTTTTTCGATGCGGCCTACGCCGCCGGCTCGCACAACGAGTCGCTCAATCGATCGTGACCTCGAGTTCGAGCATCCCGAGGTAATCTGGTGCGTTGCCGCCACTCGTTCGAAACGAGGTCGGCGTCGAATCGACATACTGGTAGAACTCAGGTTGGGTCGATGGCTGATAGACGGTTCCGTCTTCGCCCTGTAAGTAGGCCGGGGCGTTCGTTGTCTGAATCCGGTCGACCTGTTCGTCCCAGGCGTCGCCGGTATAGAGAAAGATCCCGAACGAAAAGCGGCCCGCGAGAACGGCCTGGTCTTTGCTCTCGAACTCGTCGGCCTCTTCGATCTGGTACTCTTCGTCGCTCAGCCAGGCCAGTGCTGCCAGTCCCTGGGTCCGTAGCAGGTAGACGTCCCAGGAGAGCGTGTTATCGTATTTCGCCCAGCAGTTGCGCGGGCCGACGGTGTTCACCTCGAGGCTGAACGCCGGACGCCCGCGTGCGCCTGTCGGTTCGTGAACGAACGTGGCGTCGTAGCCGGGGACGCGAATGCCGCGGTCGTGGTAGACGACGCCGTCGACTGCGATCCCGAGGTCGGCCTGGTCATTCAGGTCGGTGACCAACTGTCGAACTGGCAGCCCGCCTTCGTCGGCGAGCTGGTCGAGAAACGCCGGGAGCGCCAGAGCGTCTTGCCATCGCTGTGCCTGGCTCATCGTGATCGCCCTCGAGCCCCGTCGGTCATTGCCGGACGATCAGGGAGCGTCCGGATTAGGTGTTCCGACTCGAGTCGACCTCGTCGGCTGTCTGACCCCGAGCTCGGTGGCGACGACGGAGCGACACGTCTTTTTGAGCGCACCGGGCAGTGGGGATATGGATCCGAAGCGGGAGGTGACGAGCGTCGACCTCGCAGCCCTCGTGCGCGAACTCGCCTCTTACGAGGGGGCGAAAGTCGACAAGGCCTACCTCTATGGCGACGACCTGTTGCGACTCAAGCTCCGAGATTTCGATCGTGGACGGGTCGAACTCATCTGTGAGGTCGGCGAGGTCAAACGTGCGCATACGGTAGCCCCCGAACGCGTCCCCGACGCCCCGGGCCGCCCACCGCAGTTTGCGATGATGCTGCGCAACCGGCTTTCGGGCGCGGACTTCGCCGGTGTCTCCCAGTATGAGTTCGATCGTATCCTCGAGTTCGTCTTCGAACGCGACGACGGAACGACCCGAATCATTGTCGAACTCTTCGGCCAGGGCAACGTCGCCGTCACTGACGGCGAGTACCAGGTGATCGACTGTCTCGAGACTGTCCGGCTGAAATCCCGGACCGTCGTTCCTGGCTCCCGTTATGAGTTCCCCGAGAGCCGGCTCAATCCGCTGACGGTCTCACGCGAGGCGTTTGCTCGGGAGATGGACGATTCGGATTCGGACGTCGTCCGCACCCTTGCGACCCAACTCAACTTTGGTGGCCTCTATGCCGAGGAGGTCTGTTCCCGTGCTGGCGTCGAGAAGGCGATGAATATCACCGAGGCCGACGAGGCCATCTATGATCGGTTATACGAGACGATCGAACGGCTCGCCCTCGATATTCGAAACGGCACACTCGATCCACGGCTCTACTTCGCTGACGACGGCAGTCACGACGAGGCCGGTGAGCCCGCGACGGTCGTCGACGTCACCCCACTCCCGCTCGAAGAGCGGGTTGACTTGCCCGCCGAGGCCTACGACTCGTTTCTCACTGCACTGGATGAGTACTTCTACCGACTCGAGTTAGCCGAGGAAACAGAACCCGACCCGGCCGACCAGCGCCCGGACTTCGCCGCCGAGATCGCCAAGTACGAACGTATTATCGAGCAACAACAGGGTGCAATCGAAGGGTTCGAAACGGAAGCCGACGCGCTCCGTGAGCAGGCCGAATCGCTCTATGCCTACTACGACCTCGTTGATGAGATCCTCTCGACGATCCAGTCAGCACGCGCCGACGATCGGCCGTGGGACGAGATCGAAGCGCGCTTCGAAGAAGGTGCCGAACGTGGCATTCCCGCTGCCGAGGCCGTCCAGGCCATCGACGGCACCGAGGGAACTGTCACGGTCGAAATCGACAGCGAGGCAGTCGAGTTGGTCGTCCACGATGGCGTCGAACAGAACGCCGACCGGCTCTACACCGAAGCGAAATCCGTCGAGGAAAAAAAGGAGGGAGCCCTCGCCGCCATCGAGGACACACGAGACGACCTCGCAGCTGTCAAGCGCCGACGCGACGAGTGGGACAAAGCGGACGCTGTCGAGTCGACCACCGAGGTCGAAGCGCCCGGCGAGCGTGACTGGCTTGCCATGGAGTCGATCCCGATTCGAGAGAACGAACCCTGGTTTGACCGGTTCCGGTGGTTCCACACGAGTGACGGCTACCTCGTCATCGGCGGCCGCAACGCAGACCAGAACGAGGAACTGGTCAAAAAGTATCTCGAGCCGGGTGACGTCGTTTTCCACACCCAGGCCCACGGCGGGCCGGTGACGGTCCTCAAAGCGACCGATCCGAGCGAGGCCTCCTCGGCTGACATCGAACTCCCCGAGACCAGTCTGGAGGAGGCTGCCCAGTTTGCGGTCACCTACGCATCGGTGTGGAAAGACGGCCGGTATGCCGGTGACGTCTATGCGGTCGACGCCGACCAAGTGACCAAGACCCCAGAGAGCGGCGAGTACCTCGAGAAAGGTGGGTTCGCAATCCGTGGCGACCGAACCTACTACGACGATACCCCGGTCGGCTGTGCGGTTGGCATCCAGTGTGAGCCATATACGCGGGTGATCGGCGGCCCACCTGGGGCAATCGAAACGCAGGCCGCGACGACGGTCGACCTCGAACCCGGTCGCTACGCGCAAGCAGATACCGCAAAACGTGTCTACCGCCGGTTCCGTGAACAGTTTACCGACGAGCGATTCGTCAGGAAAATCGCGAGTCCAGACCGCATTCAACATTTCATGCCTCCAGGCGGGAGTCGGATTGTCGACGACTAGCCCAGTGGCGTTTCGAAAACCTCAGGACCGAAACTGTTGGCGTCGTTACTGAACGACCTGGGTCACGTACTGGTCTTCCCACTGTCGCCGGTCTTCGAGCTCGCGCTGACCGCGACGGGTGACGGTGTAGTAGTTTGTCCGCCGGTCGCGGGTTCCCTTCTCGACGAGTCCTTTGTCGACGAGTGTATCGAGGTTTGGATATAATCGACCGTGATGAATTTCTTTTTCGTAGTAATTCTCGAGTTCGTCCTTGATTGCCAGCCCGTGTGGTTCTTCCAGGCCAGCGATGACGAACAGGAGGTCTCGCTGAAACCCAGTCAGATCGTACATATCTACCATCAGATAGTAAATCCTCTGTGATATACTTATCGGACCGTCTGCTGGTGTTGAGAGTCGTTCACTGTGTTTCGACCGGATCGCAGCCCACTTACCCCGAGCCCGAAAACCGACTTGCATGCAGCTTCGGGACCGGGAGTCGATCGATGGTGGCCGAGAGCGGCTGACGGTCGTTCCCGAGAGCGTCGATGACCTCTGGCACTTACAGTACGTCCTCGAGCCGGGCGATCGCGTAGCTGGTGACACCACTCGCCGGATCCAGCGCAACGACGACAAGATGCGTGATACCGGCGGCGAGCGCGAACACATGTGGGTCGCGATCGCCGTCGAGGACGTCGAGTTCCACAAGTTCGCCAACCGGCTCCGGGTCGGTGGCGAGATCGTCGCCTGCTCTCGGGAGGACCAACTCGGCTTCCACCACACACTGAACGTCGAAGAACGCGACGAACTCTCGATCGAGAAGCGGTTCAAACCCGACCAGGAGGCCCGCCTCGCAGAAGCTGAGGAGGCAACAGAGAACCCCGACGTTGCTATCGCCACCGTCGAAGAGGGCCAAGCCCACGTCCACACCGTCGCCCAGTACGGCACCGAAGAGCGAGCAACGATCACCGGCCCGACTGGAAAAGGTGAGTACGCCCGCGACCGCTCGGAACTGTTTGCCGACCTCGGGGCGGTGCTTTCCCGACTCGAGGTCGACGCGATCATCCTCGCGGGACCTGGTTTTACGAAACAGGACGCCCAAAAGTATCTCACAGAGAACTATCCCGAGGTCACAGATCAGCTTACGATGGTCGACACTGCGAGTGTCGGTGATCGTGGGGTCCACGAGGTGTTGAAACGCGGTGCCGTTGCAGATGTCCAGGAAGAGACCCGCATCGAACAGGAAGCCGCGTACATCGATGAACTCACTCGTCGGATCGCCGATGGGGTAAAAGCCGCCTACGGCCCCGAGTCGGTCGCCCAGGCCGCCGAGTACGGGGCGATCGAACGCCTGCTCGTCCTCGATGACCGCTTGCGGAAAGAGCGCGGCCCCGACGGCGAGTGGGCGATCGATGTCGACGATGTCGTCCGGACGACCGAGCAGAAAGGTGGTGAGGTTACGGTCTTTTCTGGTGAGTTCCCGCCGGGACAGCAACTGTCGAATCTGGGTGGGATCGCGGCACTGCTCCGGTATCGACTCGAGTGATGAACTGACCTGCCCTCAGGCACGCATTTCGGCGTCGACAGCCGTCCGAACCACGCGAGCGATTCCCAAGATTGCGACGTAGGTCCCGGCGACGGTCGTCGCCATCCAGAGAACCAGCCCCATGAGGTAGGCACCGGGGGTCCCAAACTCGAAGACCATCGTCACGAGAAATCGATAGGGTACCACGACGAGGAGCAGCCCCCCAGCGACGAACAGCGACGCTCGCCAGTAGGCACCGTACTCCTCGGGGGAGAGTTCCATGCCGGTGAGTGTCCCCCGGACCCTAAAAGCCCTACCGACACTCGAGGTCGGCGGCGATTGTGCCGGCAACGCGCGCTCCCGTCAGTCGCTTGCGGCGATGTTCGGAAAAGACCGCTCGCGCGCTCGCGACGGCGTCGGGATCGACCTCGAAGCTGACACCGGGATACGTAACGTCGGTGAGCACCAGTGGCTCTGGTGGTGCTGGGGCGATCCCCTCGTGGCCGGGGAGTGACTCGGCCGAGAGGACGCGGTCGATCGTTTCAAGGGACTCGACACCTGTCCCCACGTCGTGGACCAGCGAGATCACCCGCCGGACGAGTTCCCGCGAAAATCCCGGGGCAGTGACGGTCACGACCAGGAACGGACCGTCACGGTCGACCGCGAGGTCGAGGTCACGAACGGTGTGTTCGTCGTCGGGAGTGAGATTCCGAACCTCGTGTTGTCCAGAGAGTGCCTCACAGGCTGTGCGGAACCGGTCGTCGTCGACTGCCCGTTCGGTCTCGACGGCTGCCGTCTCTGTGGCCGGCGCGTGGAGGTGATAGGTGTACTCCCGGCGGGTGGCGTCGTGGGTCGCGTGGAACTGTGCGTCGACCTCGGCACTGGCCCACGCGCGGATGTCAGCTGGCAGTTCGGCGTTCAGTGCTCGCGGCGTGAGCCAGTCGGGTCCCTCGAGTGCGATGGTCTGAGCGAGTGCAGAGACGCCTGCGTCGGTGCGCCCAGCCGCCGCGTAGCCTGTGGGTTTCCGCGCGTCTAACTCGAGTACTTCGAGGGCTCGAAGCGCATCGAAAATCGCGTCCTCGACGGTCGGGACGTCCGGTTGGCGCTGAAACCCGTAGTAGCCAGTTCCGTCGTAGGCGATGCGGTAAGCCCGTTGTGCCATCGACTCGAGAAATCCACTCCGTCGAGTTAGTGGTTACTCCTCGTCGGTCAGGTCCTCGATCCAACTGAGTGCGGCCATCGCTTGCGGGAAGCCAACCGTTGGGATCGCAAGAATCGCGACCTGTTTCAGGGCTGCTGGCTCGATGCCTTCCTCGAGTCCGCGGCGGACGTGGGAGTGGACGGCCCCTTCGGACTGGGAGGCAACGGCGAGTCCGAGCTTCACGAGGCGTTTCGTTTCGTCGTCGATAGGGCCCGCCCCGGCGGCTGCCTCACCGAGATCGGAATACGCCTCCCAGACGTCTGGATAGGCTTCGGCGAACTCGCCGGCGGTTGCTGGCAATTCCTCGCTCGGGTCGTCGACATCGTCAACCATGTCGGCACCACGGGCCCTCGGGTCTAAATAGTTCCCAACTCTCAGGGTGCGTAGTAGTACTCGCCCTGTCGTTTCTGCTCACGGTCGAGCTGTGAGTCGGGTTTGTTGATCCGTGGCCGGGCGGTTCGTTCGTCTCGGCGGAAGGTGACCTCGAGATTTGCGAGGAAGTCGTTCATTCCGGCGCGCATCGGCTGTGGTTGGCCGGCACGGCCCGTCACTGCTGGCTCGCCGTCGAAGACGAGCAGCCGGTCGGCAAGCAGGTCGATCATGTAGATG
>LKMJ01000761.1_pt1 | contig 26318 bp, 34 predicted proteins | sample 643391 | NCBI WGS metagenome assembly LKMJ01 (sample SAMN04112250, study PRJNA286221) | soda lake metagenome | biome: soda lake; feature: Kulunda Steppe; material: water; isolation source: sample PL-Br10 brine of Picturesque Lake | place: Russia: Kulunda steppe | collected 2010-07 | reverse complement strand
TTTCCCTTCCCCCTGCTCCAGCCAATAGTTTTGCCAACGCGGAGGGCCTGCATGCTCGCAGGGTCAGCGAGCAGCATCAGCCCACGGTTCTTTCCAGCAGTGCGCCCTGTCCACGCTCAGGCACACGCACAGACATGCGCTCAGCTGTGCGCCCTGCCCCTGTTGCGCACGCGCACCAGGCAATCGTTGCCTCCGGACGCCACGAGCGGCGCCGCGAGGGTGGTGGCCAGCGGGAACAGCGCCTCATCCTCGTGGCCCACCAGCTTCATGTCCGGGATGCTCTCCTGCAGCTTGTTCTTCTGCACGCGTGCATGAGGGGGAGAGGAGGGGAGGAGTGCAGCATAGGTTTCGGCATGAGACGAAGAGGCACGCTACAGCGCAGCCGCGCACACCAAGTGCGTGAAATGCACCTACACACACACTAGCAGGCACACTCACATGCTAACACGTAGGCACATACACACACTCACACCTACACATACATGGTAACACGCAGGCATAGACACACATGCAAAGGTAGTCATGCAAGCACTCACATGTGCACGCACGCAAGTGCGTACACATGCAAATACACACAAACCCACACAAACAGGTACACACGACACACTTAGCGCGCAAAGCCCACCTTCTCCCTGGGCCTGTGTGGCTGCTTGTCCACATTCCACAGCAGCAGCTCTGGCGCGTCTGTGTGCGTGACCACAAGGCTGGGGTGCTGTGGGATCTCGCGGATCTTGTTGACCTGCGCCACGCCATCAGAAGCCAAGTCAGACTTGCATGCACATTCAGTATCTGGCCCCTTGCTCGGCATGCGAGGAGGCTGACATGGCCTGCCAAAGGGGGCGCAGGTGAGCTCCGCCAGGCTTTGTCACTGTCACAAGTGCCAGGAGCAGACGGTGGCTATTTGGCAGCAGGCTGTCTGCAGGAGAATGGCACGCCTCGCCCATGCCCACGCAGTGCACCGTACAACTGCTCCAGCCAGCCAAACGCCAACCGCAGGGCTACCCTTGCACCAAACTGGCCCGGCTGAATCTGTGGCATGCTCAGACTTTGGCGCCTGGTCACGCAAGGGGGGCAGCACACATCCATCTCCTCCCGGCACCTCGGCCAGCGCATGAACGGGCAAGCACAGCAACAAGGGAACACAGCAATACATGCATGTGGCTGGCCTCGTGCGCATGCCAGGTGCTGTTGAGTCACCGCGCACACGCACACACATACACATTGGGCAGGATGGAAGCAGGCACTGTGTGGCTGCAGACTGCAGCTTTCAGCTTACACTAGGCCGAGACGCACCTCGCCGGGGTGGAAGATGACCTTCTGCTCATTAAGGTAAGGCGACTTCGAAAAATCCGTCCATGAGGACACCACCTCTGCCGAGGCTACATTAGGCTGCGCAGCAGCAAGCAGCCAAAGCGTGCGCATGGGCTCAAGCAGGGCTTCTGCTGCCTCTCTAAGGTGTCTCTGGGGATGCAAGCCCAACTTATGCAGAGAAGTGGGCATGGAGGGTACTAAGCGGACGGGACAGCTTTGTTCTGGCAATTTATTCCACACGCTGTGCTGAGATAGTGTAACACAGAGGAAGAAAAGGGAAAGGTCTATGCCTGACATGGCGTACTCTCTTCCCATCTCTTCTTGATTTGTCAATCACCTTGCAAACGTCCGCAGTCGCGATGATGAGCTTCTGAGGCTCTGTGTCATCAGTCTGCACAGCACAGCACGGACATTTATTTCAAATTTACATTTGCGCCTCTGAACAGCGCCTGCACAGGCACGTGGCTTGACAACCTGTGGTACCATCGCCATCCTTGCCTGATTGGCACATCCAAATAACGTAGGACAGATTCATGTCATCTAGATGGACGCAGAAATCCGAGGACCAAGGACCAAAATTGCTGCACATACTCTCAGATCTAGAGTCAGTGCAAAGCCTTTGAAATTTCTAGTAACACGCTGTGGCCAAGCACGCTCTTCATTTCCCTGTTTTGAATAAGGTGGGTTGCCCAAGCGGGGTCTCTTGGCATCAAGCATCAAATCCACGAGTTTTGAGCCATTAACATATGGCCATTTCTCTGTCAGGTCTGGCACCAACACAGCGTTGAGCTCATGCAATCTCGGATTCTTTGCAAGAAGCAGTTAATCTGATTGTGCACAATACATGCAAGCAGGCATGAGCCCATGCAATGTGGCAGGAGCCTCAACCTATGCACACATCCACACGTTTTAACAAGGCCATCATTGCCCAGAAGGTGTGGTCATGCAGGATGGATGCGAGTGTGCTCTATGGCGCACCTGTTCAGAGTAGTATACCCGATAACGTGTCTTGTAGGTCAAGTCCTCCACAGCAGAACCAAACCTGAGAGCAAAAGCGTAGATATTACCTGGAGATAGAGCGGCAGCACCCTCTTGTGCTGCTCAGCTCTGGGCTAATCATTTGCATGCATGCCCTATGCGTAGCAAGGGACTGTGCCTCCTGATGGCAAGATGGTATGATAAGGAACAGAAAACAACATACCTGCAGGCCTGCGTTGGCCAGGGCAGGTTGTGATGGCTGAACCAGTCATATATTAAGGGCGCCAACTTCTCCCTCCACGCTACAAACGACTCATCCATATTGAGAATTCAAAATTTGATTTTGATCATAATGCTGTTGGATTGCTAATGTTTCGTGTGAGCATGGGCACAGCGTTCAAATTAATCGCAGCTTTGTGTAACGTGCAGATACTGCCATGATTGACAGGTATAACCCATGGCGCTGAACATCTTTAAGTCGTTCTACAAATTCACCCTAGCCCTCAGCACAGGCAAGAAGCGGAAGCGCGGGGATGTGACCAGCAGCATGGGTGCTGGTGAAGAGGAGGAGGGCAGAGCAGGAGAGGCAGCTGTCAGGAAACTCAGGCTGACTGCATCTGCCCCTGAGCACAAAGTAGCACAGCAGACAGCGCCCCCGGATCGACAGCTGCAGGCCGTGCCAGCACATCCTGCCCCTCATCAGCTGCCATACTCCCCAGCATTCACCTTTTCAATTCCTTGCCAGCCTCATGCAGCAGCTGCTGCTGCACCGCCCTCCACTGGCCTACATAATAAGCTCAAGAACCTCAAGGAGTCCATGGACATTGGGCACTCCAGGAAGCAGCAAGCAGCAGGCCATCCGCACCACCCACAGCTCTCAGGACAGCAGCAGCAGCAGCAGCAGCAGCAGCAGCAGCAGCAGAGCTTGCAGGGCCAGCCAGCCCCCCAGCCTGCATGGGTGCTGTCAGCGCACCAGCTCCAGCCCAAACAGCCACAGGCGGGCCTAGTTGCTGGCCATGACATGCCGGTGGTGGCCAAACAGCTACACGCAGACTTCAATAATGCGGCCCGGGCCAAGACGCAGCTGTCCACAGATGCACAGATACGCAGTGGCCCTGTGCCCTCCCCTCTTCCCTCGTCAGCCACACGACCCCAACCCATGCGGAGGCCTGTGAGTGCCCCTGTTGCCCCTGCTGTCGATGCTGATGCCAAGCCATTGGTTACCATATTAACATGGCCGAGGCGCCTGATGCATAGCTCGCGTGCATGACAGTGCGTGCATGAGGGTGCGCGCTTGAGGGTTGCTGCGTGATGGTGAGTCCATGATGGACTTCTTGGGGTATAAGGAAGGGCGCACAAGACAGCCACAGCCCCTGTGCCCATAGAGCAGCCAGGGTACCAGCACAGTGCACACCGCACATGCAGTTCTTGCAAGACACATGCACACAACCACACATACACACGCAATTCTGTGTGCACGTGCGTGTACGCATGCAGCTGCCTCCACCCTCCAAGTCCCTGAATCGCACCCAGTACATGGACCTGGTGACACAGAACATGCGCGCCGAGCAGGAGCTGCTACACCGGCGCACGCAACACCTGCCTTCTCCTAAGCCCATCATGACCATCGACTTGACGGAGGACAACGATGCCGATCTTCAGGCGTCGCGCAGAGCGTGGGGAGAGGAGCAAGTAGGTGCAAGCAGGCGTGCGTGCTTGTGCCTACATGTGTGGCAGGGGCTGGTGGCACAGGGGCTGCTAGCCCACGTGCGCGCGTACACGCTAGTCTGCACATTTGCAGCGATTCCCTGGCGGGCATAGCCATGTACTGCAGACACATCTCGTGAGGGTCCCCGGTGCATATCGCGTGCATGCCGTTTAAGTGCACACATGACTCACAGCGACATGAGCTTCAGTGTGCGCATGCATCTGATGGCAGAACGTCACAGAGTGCTGTTGAGGGGGCAGGCAAGAGTGTGGCTTGTGTGCCAATGGCGCCACCTCATGTTGCTGCGCGTTTGCTTGCCTGGGCGCACTTATATATGGTGCCCCATACAGGAGGCTGTGGCTGGCTAGACCATGCGCCTGGAGCTGTAACTGCATGTTGTGCAAGCCTAAGACTGACCAGGGGGCTGCTTGCGCACGACTGCTCTAAGGGCTCATGCCGTTGGAGGCGGTTGCGCATGCGTGTGGCTGTGCTGTAATGCGTTGCTGGGGTGGTGATGCGCACATATGATGTCCTGTGGTGCACAGAGGGACTCCACAAGCATGACCTCTCCCGGAGCTCACATGCGCAGCCTATGCTTGCCCGCCCCTGCGTTATCAATGCACGGCACTCCTCCCCACAAAAGACTCAGGAGCAAGGTCCTTGGCCCGTTTGTGCTGCTTACTGGCACCGGACAATAGGCATTCAAGTGTTCCGCCGGCGCCAGAGGTCATGGATTGACCTGCCCCTTGCGCCCGTGCTCGCCCACGTGCACGTGCAGGAGCTGCGCGCGCAACATGAGCGCAAGATGTTGCACATCCAGCAGCGCCTCCGAGAGCAAGTGGCTGCCCGGGAGGCGCAGACCTCCTACGCCCTCGCAGAGGCGCGCGCACGCGAGATTGCGCGCAAAACGGAGGAGCTGAATGCCAAGGTGGGTGGGGCGAGGGGATGGGTGCTGGGCAGGGGCAGCCATAGGGCTGCGCAGGCGCGGTTCATGGGGCGTGTGCGCAGCGCAGTGCACAGGTATGCGGCATACGGGGCCCAGCTGCGCAGACGGGTGTGGGCTGCTGGGGGTGCGTGGCTCTGATGCTGTGCAGGGCGTCCCACCTGGTCAGCCGCAGGGCTGAGCTGGCAGGCTGCGGTCAGGCTAATGGCAAAACGGTGGACAGGGAGTGATACTTGGTGGGGAGGGCTGAGCTGGAGAGGGGGAGGAAGGAGGTTACGGTTTTCGGTCAGTGTTGGCTGGCCCTGACCAGCCGCTCCCTCTGTGGGGAGCGCAGGTCGAGGGTCATGTGACAGTGGGCTGTGCACGCAGGCATCCTCCAAGGGTCGTGGACAGGCGCTGTGCGTGCACTTAATGCAAGAGCTCCTTGGCCCACCCTGCCCATGTTCTCTGCTGCCCGATGCCTGGGAGGCTGCGGGCGGCATGTGCACGTGTGCATATGCTTGCCCGCACCCAGCAATGTTGATTGATACGAGCAGGCGCATGCCTTTGTGTGGCATCCAACCTGTTGTACCACGTGGCATGCAGATGCGGAGGCACCACTTGCGAGAGCAAGAGATCCATGCGCGCGCGGCTGCGCCGACGGTGGCGCAGCCCGGCATTTCCACCACCTCCGTGCAGCAGCAGCAGCAGCGGCGGCGCATGGTCCAGAAGAAGAAGGCTGCCGTGGAGGAGATCTCGCTGCTGTCAGACGACGATGAGGAGCCACAGCCGCAAGAGGTGCGCGGGCCCCTGGGGCCAAAACACCCTTGCTTGCGCGCCTGCAGGGCCAGCGCATGCTGCCTGGTGACGGACGCTGTGACACGCTCATACAATGCACATGTGAGGGATATCGGCTTGCCACATCTCCAAAAGCAGTGCCATGCTTTTCACACAAGTCTGCGGGCTGTCAGCGGCAGGTCAGGGCAGATGGGCCCTGTGGCAGGTGGGGCCTCGGTAGGCAGCTGCCATGGCAGGTGCACCTGTGGCACGCAGGCCTCACAGCAAGCACACCTCGAGGCAGGTAGGCGTCGTGGCAGACGGGCCCTGTGGCAGGCAGGCGCTCTGGGAGGTAAGTCCAGTGGCGGGCCACCTGTCTGCCAAAAGTTTGCCTGTGGGCAGCGGACCATCGCCACTTTTGCCGCTGCAGCTGGCTGCTGCAAGGTGCGGTGAGGCATAGCCATTGCGCACTCTGTCAAGCTCCCAAGTGCTGGCCTGTCCTGCAGCCCTTACATGTTTGTGCCGGGCAGCAGCTGCGGCAGGCAGGCCAGAGCAAGCCTCACGTCCCTCATGCTCTCATTGCCCTGCTTGTCATGCGACTATGCATGGCACGCAGCCATCTCCACCTGCCTTCCCTCGGTGCACACCCCAGATATATGTGGAGCGCATGCACGTGTTGTGAGCGTCATGCTTAACGCGGTCAAGGGATGCGTGTGTTGCCCTGACCAGCGCGCCCTTTTTGCTGCCAACTGCCCGTGCCCCGACGCTCAAGCACGGGCTGCAAGGCAATGCCCTCACGTGCTGAAGTCTTGCTGTCTCCACTGCATGTGGTGCACCTAGCACCTGCCCACAGCGTGCGGCCATTGGGGTGCGTGTGCAGGAGGAGGAGGAGGACCAAGGGGATGAGGAGGATTTTGACCAGGAGGTCGACCAGGAGGAGGACGAGGAGCAGGGCTGGCTGGCACCAGAGGAGTGAGTGCCTGGCATGTGTGCGTCGGGGTATGTGCGCGCGTGCGTGCGTGGTGTACGCGCGTGCTGGTATACATGCGCACATGCGTGTCAGGCACTCGGGGTGGCTTCTCATGAGCTAGTCAACTTCCCATCTGTCTGTGCGCGCTGCCCTCAGGAACACGCCTGATGAGCTGGCCAGCTGGGACTTGATCTTCTGCAAGGGCGCTGGGACGGCCCACCTAGATGAGCGGCTGGCATACCACGAGCAGTCCAGCATCCCCCTGACGCGCAACAAGATGCGCTGCCTGCGCGACGGGGACTGGCTGAACGACGAGGTCATCAACGTGGCCATGGCGCTGCTGCAGGTGCAGGTCACGCGACGGCTGGGCAGGCGTGATGCATGCGTGCATGTGTGGGGTGGTGTGTGTACAGGGGAGAGAATGGTGTCATTCCGCAAGTAGAGATGCGTGTGGATATTGGTGTGGTTGAAGGTGAGGGTGAAGATGAAGGTGAGGGTGAGGGGCTAAGAAGGGTATGGGCTTGGGGGCAAGTGTGCGGGCATGCTTGTACTGTGAAGGGGCGAGTTATTGATTGGAAAGCTTGGACTGAAAAGGTGGATCAAACCTGATACAAAGCCATGGATGTGCAGTAAATGCCAAGTTTGGTGGTGACTGGCCCTGCCCTGTGCAGCACTTATGCCTGCCAGGGTCACGAGGTTTGAGCTGCGTAGAGCACTTGAAAGGCTGGATCCAGACGTACAACAAGCTCTTTTCGGTTTTGCAACATGCAGGAGCGAGACACTGTCGCGAGGCAGCGTGGATCCTCGTTCCCCAAGTGCCACTTCTTCAACTCGTTCTTCCTGAACAAGCTGTTCAAGGTGAGGTTTGGTGCACGGTGTGCAGATCACATGCCCTCTTTGCCTGAGCTTCTGCGAGGATTGGGACTGGGGTGTGTGTGTGTGCGTGCGTGTGTGAATAAATGTGTGTGTACGTCACATAATTGTGTACATGGATGTGTACTCCTGTACCTGTTTTTGTGAATGTGGACACAGAGGCGCGTGGTTGCGGTTGTGGCGCAGCTGCTGGTGGGACCGTGGGGGACCCTGCAGACTGGTGTGACCCTGTGACCCTGCTGACTGGGGGGACCCTGTGGTGGGACCTGTGGGGACCCTGCAGACTGTGATGGTGCATACCCGTCCCAAAACCCGGTTCCCAGTCATGCCGCCTGGGTTTTTAGACTGCCAGCAGTCAATGCGCTGGTGTGCCCAGCTGGTGGGCGCAGCCATGCGCTTTGGGGTACGCTGGCCTAGGAGGCATGCGTGCCTGTCCACGCTAAGCTACATTCATGCTTTCACTTGCAAGGATCGCTTTTTTGGTGTTCCACGCCACGCACTAATGCGGGCTGGGCTGCAGGATGCGCATGCCTACAAGTACACCAACGTGCGTCGCTGGACGATGCCCAAGCGGCTGGCCAACTACGGCCAAGCGTCCTCGTGCCTGCTCGAGTGTGACCGCCTTGTGGTGCCCGTGCACTGCGGGCAGACGCACTGGGCGTGCGCCATGGTGGACCTGCAGGGCCGCCAGCTGTTCTACTTCGACAGCCTACATGTGCGTGGCCGCGGCAGCTGACAGGGCAGTGCTTACCGGGTGTGGCGGTTGCAGCTGCAGTCGCGCGGTCCTGTTGTCAGCAGGCCTAGGCAGATTGGTTGAGGAGTTTCTAAGTGGGCATAGGCGCATGCACAAGGCCTGCAGCGACTCCCTGACCCAAGGCATTCTACGCTTTATTTGACGTGTGATGACGGTGCACTTGACGCACGCACGCACGCTTACACACACGCATCATGTACGCACGCATACACGCCCACGCCCACGCACGCGCACACACACACACACACACGCACACATGTACACATGTACGCATGCACACGTGTGCGCGCGCACACACACGCGCATACATACGCACACACACACACACTCACACATGTACACATGTACAAATACACACGTGCGTGCGCGCACACACGCACATGTACACATGTACACATGCACTCGTGCGCGCGCGCACACACACGCACACACACACACACACACGCACACACACACACACTCACACATGTACACATGTACACATGCACACGTCCGCGCGCGCGCACACACATACACACACATGCAGGGCGGCCATGGTGGTGTGCTGGACCACTTGGCCCAATGGGTGGTGGACGAGGCGCGTGACAAGCTGGGCGAGCAGGGCTTGCAGCAGGTGGGCTTTGCTATTGTGAATTCTAGGAAACCTGTGGTGCCGGAGCCTTGCCCAGACGCGCTGCCAGCCCTTGCATGCGCCTATATCATCTGCTTGCCTGCCAGTTCTGTGCAAGTTTACCACCGCACACATGATGATGGGGAGTTAGCTGAGCCCCACCGATACATGGGTTTTCTTAACCATCCTGTGTGCGCCCATGCGGTCTGCAGAGCAGCATGATCAATGTGCACCAATCAACTTGAGCACAGATGCGACTATTCTGTAAAGATGCTTCTCTTCTCTGGGCCATCAGATTCCTCATCAAGGCACTAGCGCCGCTGTGGCGTCCATGACCCCTGCTGTTGCTGTGCTGCGCAGTGGGGAGACGCACTGTCCTGGCCAAAGTTAGAGCCCAAAGATGTGCCCACGCAGAACAATGGCAGTGACTGCGGCGTGTTTGCCATCAAGTTTGCAGAGTGCGTCGGGACTGGAAGGTGCGCGCATGTAGGCTGCCAGGGCAACGTTGCCCAACATGCGGCTTGCACGCATCTGCTTACACGCCCCCCTGCCATCTCCTGCAAGCGCATATGCGTGCTACATTGCACTCACTGTCCGCGCCCCCACTTTGCATTCCTCTCTGCTCCTGCGCTGCAAATCCCACCACCTGCAAGATTTGTTTGCATCAAAGCCCTGCCTGCATTGACCCAGCGGCAATGTGCTGCCCCTCCAGCCTGTCGGTGTTGGAGGCCTTCTGTTGAGCGTGGGGTTCTCCTGACTCTGCAAAGCATTGCACGCTGTGTGTGTATTGGCCCAGCGCTCCAAGGGCAGTAGCCTCGGCTTTTCGGGTAGGAGGTTCCCCTGAGGATCATACCCACTCAAGAAAGATTCCAGTCAATCTTGTTCACACAGCGGATCCTCTCTTCTAGTTAGGGCCGCAGACAATGTGAAACTGAGCTTGCTTGCTGCCCTTCATGACTGTTCCAACAAACAAATCCCTGTCCCTTTACCGTGTCCCTATTTGTCACAGGGATTTCGACTTCAGCTGCCTCCATATGCCCCGAATCCGGCGTGCCCTGGCCCACAGAGTACTTCAGCTTAAGATTTAAGTTTTTCTTCGTTCTTCAGCGGCATTGTCTGTCTAGGGGTCGCTCCATATCCCTGTCCACAGGGTAGGTGCTACAGCTCAAGATTCAGTTTGAGCCAGTTTTCTTTCCTCTGCTGCGTCGAATTTCTAAGAGCGCCCATCCAGACACATGGCCTGGCAGAGTTTTGCTTTGTGCCAAATTGGGACGCATGGTTTCCTTTGTTTGTAGTGACATGTGTGTACGTGCGTTTTGTGTGCATGCGTGCTCTTTGTCAGAAATCATAGCATGCCACATCAGATACCTGTCTGGTGAGTGTGGCATGTGGCGGACCATTCCTCAGAGTCTTCATGCAACTCTCATTGTGTCAATGGCTCTTATTATGTCAATGGCTCAGCCCTTCTTTACTTTTTTGGTAAGCAAACGTCCTGACGTCTTCTCAAAGGCTTGTACCAATGTAGGTTAAATCGCACCACTTTTTGACTTTTTCTTTTGCAACAGCCTGGTTTGTTTACACACTCAGTCAACACAAACCTCAGACCTTGCTGAGGCTTGCTTTAGCCATGTAGCTTGTGCTGCTGTCGGTCTTGTCCTGTACTTCTGTCTGGAGTCCATGCAAACCAGATTATTAGAAGCGTCTCCAAAGGAATGTTACTGGTGTTGCTACCAACTGCCCAGCGCCCCTCTGCATTTAAGAATTGGGCCACGCATCCATAACTACTGGAAATCCAGAGGTTCATCCACCATGCTCCAAGATGCAAGTTAGTTCGTTACAATTATTGTAACTACCCATGATGGGTTCAACTTAAAACCTTTAGCCAGATCATCTACCTATGATAGGTTGGCTGCTGGGCTTGCTGGACACTGCCAGCCAGACCAAAAATATCCTTAGTCTCAGAAAGAAAAAAGTTTAAAAGTTTACAAGTTTGAAGTTTAAGTGTTAACCGCCAGCCTGGTTGTTAGGCTGCTTGGTTTGTTGCTGGTCTTCGCCAGCCAAAAAATAATCCATAATATCCAAAATGAAATTGCAGAGTCTATTGTGCCATTGAGAAAGAAAATCAAAGACAGTCTGACTAGGCAAAGCATGCGGAAGATAAGGGGCCTCCAAAGAAAGAAAAAGAATGATTTGTATGTCTGCTTTAAGAGAAAGAAAGAAAGAAAGACTACGCCAACAAGGTAATCCCTGTTTGCGTGAATTAATGAAGAAGTTCACATCTGGTGCAAGCACCAGGCAAACCGCCACCATCAAACTAGGAAGAAGGTTATTAGTGGGGATTGGGAGGGTTCTGAAAAGAGCCATATGTTCTTTCCTTGATCTTTTTCAACCTCCTGCTTGTATAAATGATCTTTGTTGCATATTGAATCATTCAACGATAGAATGGGTGCTTAAATCGAGAGTAAGTTTTCTTACTCTACACTGGTCTAGGCCAAGCTTACTGATGGGTAGTTCAGTATGACATTTATAGATGGTCCCCATCACTCCAATCAGGATGGTATGTGTATGTGTGGCTTACTTTGTGGCATTGCTGTGCAAGGGCGTGTTTCAATCCAATGTGCTGTTCAGTTGTTCTTGCTAGTTGTTGCTCTGGTCGTGTATCATCACAATATTTCACTTCAATGAGGTATACATCCCAGCGCGAAGGGTGTATAGCCTGTGTGTCTCCAAGACAAAGAGTCTTTGATGGCCATTTTGCGTACCCACTGTCAGTATGCAAATAGCATCTGGTCTTGAGCAGAATCGAAGTTCGTCTGCTAAAATTTTTGATAGAGGCCACTGGGGTAAAGTACTCTTAGCTACATGTGCTGGCAAGACCAGACTTTGTTAAGCCATCCCCTGTTTCACTTCCAATATCTATAGAAATGATGTTTCCTCCAAACTTGCCTTTGTTCAAGGTTTTGGTGATGAGCCTGGAAGCAATATTATGTCTTTCAGTCACCATGTTTTGAATTAAAACATTCTGACAGCCAGAAAGCATATGGATTTGGCTGTCTGGCTGATGACACGACAGACAAGATGAACTAGTGGCTCTGCTGTAGAGGTGGGCCATTTTCCGAGTGTTAAGACTCTTGATAAGAGACCCCGTTCTAAATTTCATCACATTCTTTTTTGCGACATGCTGATTCTTGTATTGCTTAAAAAATTGCTAGTTGTAAGGTTCAAGGTTACAAGGATTGCCAGTTGTAAGGTTCAAGAGACTTAAACTTGTAAACTTGTAAACTTGTAAGGTTCAAGAGAAACAATTTCACATCCTCAGCTCCAATGTTGTCAAAGTAAAAAGCGCCTGTGTCTCCAATGTAAGTCCTGTCAGTAAAATCAGCGAATTGTTCTGTGAATCTCCTTCTCAAATAACACATTTCTAAGCAAGGGCATGAAGAAAGACATGCTTTACATCCTGGACATCATGCAAGTCACCTTTGTCACAGAGCCTATTGTGGATTTGCCAACAACCGGTTTCAACTCTTAGGGCAAGATGCAAGACAAGCAAAAGTCTGTTAGCTTCCAGACACTACCTTTCTTTTTGTGTTTGTGCCACATTAGATAAGGTCCAGGTTGCAGGTCCTATAGGTCTCAGCTCAGCTGCCCTCATTCGGCGGATACAGCTAGATAACCTAACCTAACCAAGACAAGCGAGAGACTGCTAGCATGCCATGAGCGGGATTCTCAGGTGGCATGCAGTGTGTGACTATTAGGGGCTCCAGACAGTCCTCCACTGTGGGAAATCATATGCACAACAAAATGGTAGAAAAAAGTAAAATCCGTACGGTAAAGATTACACAGCTGTACCTGCCTCACAATGGCAGCTTGGCATAAGCATATCAGGCCTGCAACTGAGCCTGCATGTCACGCACTGAACCCTTACATCACTTACTGATCCTTCACATGTCATGCGAGTAATGATCAACTGCCAAACCTATACAGTCACTAACATGTGTGAATTACAAGGGTTACAAGGGTTAAAAGAAAAGGCCTTCAGTCAAGAAGTGTGACTGCTAGCCTGCTCATAAAAAACTATCAGTGCATGAATGAAGAAATAAAGCTTATTGTTTTCCTGGCCCACAAGAGCAGACACATTGTTGAAGCCTGCAGGAGGAAGTAGGGACGCATAAGTCCTTTGGAGACAGACCACGTGTGGGTGGGCGCAGTGAAAAAGGGCGTGTTGCTCTTGTGCATCATTAGCATTACACAAAGTCACAAGTAGGGGAGGTATTGTGAGTCCAGGTCACAGTTTTAATTTCGAAGGGTGTAGGCAAGGAGTCTGAAGCGAGCCACACTGCGAATAACGTCACGAGGGAGATCAAGGAGCACGTATCTAGGAAGGGTGTGTGGTGAATGTGTGACCAGGGCCCCCTTGGTAGGGAGGGTGCACCGTTGATGGTAAGTGGAGCGTTTGCTGTTGCGCTCTCGTGAATGCGTATCAGAATAAGGCGTCCAATACTCCAAGTGCCTCTCCCTGAAATTCACAACAAAACGACCCAGATCAATAGGCTCACACTTCCGCAGCCTTTCCTTGAAATAGTAGGATTGTGTGAGACCATTCATAGCAGACAGGTTGTGAGATGACCAGCAATCATTGCACCGTGAGCTCAGTTGCATGTCAGCTTGTAAGATCTTTCTCGCTGTGGAGCTATTGCTTTGAGTTAAAGCATTGTACAGCCGCACTGCCGCCCGAACCAGTTGAACTGTAGAGGCTCTAGACCCCACTCGCGCATGATGCACCGTGAAAGGGTTGTGTCCTTGACCATCAGAATCCTCTTGAGCACCGTTACCAGCCATTTTTGTGAAGTATTGTCCGTTTCTTTGCACTGTGGTAAGAATGGGGTGGCCCAAACCTGGCTTGCATATATACCAGCAGGAATTGCTCAGGAGCCACATGTAGATGTGTAACCTGTTCGAAAGGTCATGTTCCTGTATGCATTGTTTGATGCGGAAAGTACCAATGGACGCAGTGCTGCATCTGCTGCAGTAGTCAAATTGATACAGGTGAATTACAAGTTGCAGGTAAGGGTTTGAGCACCAATCTGGTTATTGATTTAATTGGTTTATGGCTGGTCATCACCAGCAAAAAAGCCCCCGATACCTGAAATAAAAGCCATCAACATACTATCAATGCATGGCAGTGCAGGTCTGAGAAAAATGGTCATGTGGTAACATCTCTCTGTTAGAAGGTGTGTAAGAGCTGAGATCACGGTGGTCGGGTTAGTTGGGTTCGACTTTCACAGGCAGACAATATAATAGGAAATGCACACACCACCCTGCTGCCTCACTCATGCTCCAGCTAGGCATTGCTACAGTGTTAATGATCTGTAGCGCACTTTGATAGAGATGGTCCCCACCACGCAGCAAAAATAAGAAAAACACCAGAATACCTCCACCAGAATACCACCATCAGAGCATATGTTCAGATTGGAACGACACAGGGGGGATAAGCATGCGCAAAACAAAAGCACCACAATAGATCTTCAAGCGAGAATGGTATTGTTGAATGACAGAGTTCTGAACATTTGTTGCAATGCTGTAGATTTTGAATGGCTTGAATGCAATCGATATTTCTGACAGTAGCACTTATCAAGGCTTAACACTGGTAAATTAGACTGCCTTTGAAGCACTTTGACATGTTCCGTCTTCAGGTGCGTAGAGGCTGAAGTGAGTCTGGAGACAGGGTACTCTGAGTGCTTGCAGGGCTTCCAATTGCAAATACATGCTTTGGCATGCGAAGAATGCATTGTGTTTCAGTGCATACCTCCATGCCCTACACATGCACGCATGTTTTTGCGTGCCCCCAGCCTTGCATCCAGCAACAGTGTCGCGTGCAGCACACCTTGTGTGTGTCCGGTACATGCAGGGGGGCACCATCATGCTAACACTCATGTTCAAGTTGTGCACATGCACATAGTGCTACATCATGTGTACGGTAACTATATTCCTTTAGAAATGCATGGCAGTGCTTGGCAGTACAGTTAGGATTAGTCAGTAAGCCTGCCAGGCTTCCACCAGTGGTAGAGAGCCCCCACATGTACATGCAAGGAACGGCATGGTGCATACATGGTGGAATTTTCCGGCATTTGCACCAGGATTTGACAAGTGCTTTTGCGCCTATCTGCAGTCACATTTGCAAATGTGCACCTGTGAGGTCAGATGATGGCCCATTAGCCTGAGCATGGTGGTCTGCAAGCTCAAGCTCCAGGTGACCTGCTGAGGGTAAATTAATGTTGTACAACTAGCTGGGATACACCTGGGTAGCACCGCAATGCTGTCCACCAAGCTGTGGGGCACGGATGCGCGAGGCCGATTGGACTAGCAAGTGGACTATTCAAAGGAAATACCTGAGAAATGCACGGGTGCCCCATGCAGCCGGGTGTCCCATGCGGCCGCCTGCGGAATATCCGTCAGCTGATTCCAAGGATGTGGACCCAGGCCTGGTCCCTATCGAGGGTTCATCTTTTTTGAATGGTCACTTAGAGAAGACAGGAAGGATTCACAAAAAGTAATTTTGAAACCTTGGAGCTTAAACCGTGTTATCGTTTGTATTTCGGTCGGCGGGGGATAATCCTTATCCCCAACCGGTTGGGCCGGATTTCTCTATTGAGTCTCTGACAGTCAGTGTGGAAATAAAAGCAAGCGAATGCTGGCCTGTCTCTTTCCACGCAAAGGTCCAAAGGAACCGGGACTTTGGACTCAGGTAAGGATCCAGAAGTTGAAGCAACCGGACTGATGTTTGGGAGGGGTCTTCGTGCTTAGTAATCAGTGCCCCGTGATTCCCTTGACGTGCGAAGAAGGAACCATTGGGTGTCAGTCCAAAGGTCCAAAGGTCCATCTGGTGAAGGGGCGTTGGTGTGAATCAGATGGATCGTTTGTGAATTTCATTCATTATGTATTGCATTCAAGAAACATTTGCATGTGTACCGTCAGGAATATGACTGGTACAGTCTTTTGTGCTCAGTCTTATGTGGCACATGACTCTGTGACTCCGGGAGGGCTGGTGCTTGCAGGACCATGAAACAAGAGGACAGCAGAGCACGGCACGGACCAACCAGCAAGATCTGCCGGCTGCCCTGCAGCCTGCCAGCCCTCCTACAGCTGGGCTTGATGTGGCAGGCGCGGCATGTGTCCGCATGCCAGACCCACTTGAATCCAGCTCGGGAGTGGTGCCTTCATTCCCTTCCAGCTCACTGCACGACACAAGCTCATGGCCAGAGGCGGGCCAGCCCAAGCCACACTCCATTGACGCAAGCGAAGACTTCAAATCGCTGAGTTATGACAGCCTCTTTAAAGCTGCTCCCTTCTCCTTTGTTGTCCTATCAAGGTGAGCCGCAATCGTCGGTGCTCTATCCCAGGGCCTACAATGTTGCCCAAACCAGCCAAAGCGATGTCAGTCAACAATTGTTGCAAGCTTGTCCAGAAAATCTGTGCGAGCGTGTGGCATGCACTTGAATTACGTGCGTCATGATCAAGCCAAGCAAATGCTTGAGAGTAGCATCACATGCACTAAGGGATCATGTTTGCCTGTATGATCTTTGACTGCAATATTTTTGTTCAAAGCGGCCTTGCATAAACGTGCAGCTGATTATGCTCATGTGCATGCTCTGCGTGTGCTTGCACACGTTCAGGCTCGCCGATTTGTAATTTGGTCATGGAAAATGCCTGACTTTCACTCTTCTTGGCCATGGGTCCCAATGAGGACTTGTTGCTGGACAGCACTCATTCTTGCCAAGTTGCTTGAACTATGTGTTTGTTACGCAACGTGATCACATTGCACCCGGTGAGCTTGCACACCCTTTGAAGCTCTCTTGACCAAATAAACTCCTAATTTCCATGGTCCTTTGATAAATGATTTATCTTTAATGAGTCTTTGTCATAGAAATGTGCACGTGCCCTTGTTGCTCAACCATTTCTTGATCATTCTTTATCATCTGTGCCTTCTGGTTGGTGGTGTTGCTGCTATGGCTGCAGTGACACGATGGAAGTGCTGCATAGCCGAGCTGGTTCTGAGGCTGCAGCTGCGCAGCTGCTGGAGCACGTCCTGCGCATCACCAGCAAGAAGTGCACAGCCTATGCTCAACAGCAGCAGCATGCAGACAATGGCAGAGAAGGGCTCAGTCTGTCATTTTTGGGAGCCCTGCTTGGTCAGGAAGCTGAGGCGGCAGTGCTTGAAACAGTAGTTGAAGGAAGGTGAGGCGAGCTTACTATTAAGGAATGCGAGTATAGCCAGCTCACCTTGTGGTTGTGGTTATTGCTACTGCTACTGCTGCTGCTGTTGCTGCTGCTGCTGCTTCTACTGCTGCTGCTGCTGCTAGATATGTTGGTTCTGTATCAGGGTGAAATGATTGCCCCTTTTAATGTAAAGGGTGATTGCAAACAGAGACAAAATTCAACAACCCTGCGTGAAGAATTGCATGCATGCATGTCCATCATGTCCAATTGTGCTAGATTATGTCTGCCAGGAGAATTCCTCTTCACAACACCTTTGCAGTGGCATCACCATGCCCTCTTTGGTGATCCATGGGCGCTTCAGCTGCTCATAGTGTATTGTACTCTCGAGTCACCCTTTTGGGAAGTTATATGTGACCAAGCAGCAGCAAGCCTTCATGGTCAGTGGCCTATTGGCTTGCACTGTGCAGGCATTGGAAGGGCCATGTAAACATAGACTTGCCCATGCAAGCTTCTCTTCCACAGGCATTTTCGCCCAAAGGTGAGTATGCTCATGCAAGCTTTGGAGTCGAATAACTGCAATCTCTTGAAGGTTTACTGACTAGTCCTTAAAATTCACTGACACCAACTAGCTATGACCCTGGGAGCCTAGAAAAGTTCTCATTCGCATTGACCCTTCCTCTAAAGAAAAGTATGCGGCACCACCACGCCCAATATTGCAGTTGACTATTTTGGCTTTTCATAAGATTTTACAAGATTATGGGAGCCAAATTGTGGTTTGCGTTATGCTCTGTGTTTTGCATGAAATGGCATGTGTGTTGTATGTCATATACTGGATTAAAGATACACCATTGTACCCGCGTGTTCCATGGCAAAATGATACAATGACGCTTCATGTATGGGTCTGTTTCATGCCTTGGCTAGCATTTAAGTCAAAAGCTAGTTAAGCCTGCTATGCATTCCACAAAAGACATTGAAGAATGATTAGATTATGTGTTTTCCTTCCTTCTAGGTTGATTTCTACAAGGTTGCTTTGCACTCCCTTCTAGTTTGGCAATCAGCAACGCATTTAAACTCCAAAATACAGCGGGAGTTAGTGTTGGAATCTGAGCTGTACATGCCAGCACTGGCCTCAGAGAGGAAGTGTGTGCATTTTTAGCATCATGTAAGTGATCTTCTTATCAAACATTCAAGTGCAGCTATTTCGCAATTCTTGCAGGCCAGTCCACCAAAAGTAGACATGGACATGTGGAGGAAGTGGTGGGGTCAGTTAACAAGTTGGAGAGTATGGCCAATAGAGGCGCCGTTGAAAACCAAGGACCCACAAGGGCAGCTGAGGATGCATGGTGTGGTGGCAAGTCCCCTCACCTCCCCTTTCTTCCAGGGGGGCTAGATGAACAAGAGCCATCTGGTTATGCCAGCCTAGAAGGGAGCTACGGAGGGTACAAGCATGGCAGCGAAAGTGAGTGGACGTAAACGCACAACAGGCATGTGTATTTATGCATGATGGGGACTTATGCTTGATGGGTCATGGGGAGACAGAGGCGGACTTGAAGTCAAGGGAAGCACCTGCGTTAGGGGGTCAGTTGCAAATCTTGAAGAAAGATGCCAAATGCCCCATCAAGTGCCAGACCGCACTTTCAAGGCTCAATACCATGTCCTTAAATTGAGATGGGGAAGCACACCAGTCACATTCCCACACGTTTGTTAACACTTCTTGCTCCAACTTGAGCATACAGATTCCTGCAGCAATTGCCATTTTCCCTTTCACTTTGCTGTCTGCCCAACAGGTCATGGCCTGGAACGAGGCCCAGCTCCAGGCAACTACCTGCACAGAAGTATGAGTGTTAATTGGCACGAGCCCTTCTGCCAGGAAGCCAGAGGGTGTTATGTTGCAACAGCTCCCTTGAGCAGTGAGCCTCAACTGGGGCATGCAGCGTCTGTCCCACAACGCGAGCTCTCCATCTGCCAAGCTAGTACCAGCTGCAGGCGCCGTCGGCCCCCTTCCCTTGTCATGTGAGCATAGGATGCATTGGGATTATTTTTATGTAGTCCATTGCATAATGAGAAGGTCAGCTTTGGCCTAAACAAGATACGTAAGGCTGGCCTATCTGCTCCTAAACTAAACAAGCAACCTCTAAATTGTGTGCATCCTCCCAATTTGACGTTGTCACTAAGCAGTGCACGTCACACTGATTCCTGGAGCCCGCTGATCCAAGGTCCTTGGCAATGATTTCCCTCTACATCGCAAAGTTTTGCTTTCTCACATGCATTTTAGAGGCACCAGACAATTTGTTCGGTCCGAGGTGGTACCATGTATGAACAACCATTTTTTCTTGCTTTGCATGCACGTAGATCTGAGAGGGCGATCCAAGTATTTGAAGGCGAGGGCAGAAATGATGAAGGCAGCACTCGCACAATGGCCCTGTTGAGAGCCCTTTCACAGGTGATTTTTTGTATCTGATGAACTGATCGCAATATTCCCCTGCAGATTGGAGCTAGGGTATTTTTGGAATCAGCAATTCTGCTTGATCAGTACCAAGCAACTATATCGGTAGATCGCTACTAGAGCTAAGGGTGGGCAAATAGGGTGTCTCAGTATCCCAAAGAGGCTCGTCGAGCCGCTGCAATACCTTGGCCTACACGGGGGAGGGCCTTGGTGGCGCATTATCGTAAGGAGGCACAGGTGCTTTGTTCAAAACAATATTTGAAGGAATGATGTGATCAAGCGGCACATGGTGTTGTTTTTTAGCTTCCTGTCAAGGTGCTTCCACCAAATCATTAGACAAATCAGTCAGCATTGACAAAGGACCTCATATATTCTTCTCAAATTGCCTAGGCCCCTTAACCTTTCTTAAAAGAGGTCCAGGATTAACAAATACAAGACAAGGCTCCTCGATGTCCAGGGCTCGCCCTTAAACTACTGGAATTTAGTTGCAAACTGTGGGATCAACTGGAGAGGTCTTGGGGGCAGGTGCAAAAAATGCTCTGCATACCTGCAAACATGGTGTGCTGTGCGCAGTAGTGTACACCGATTGCAACCACCTACGTGCATGAAAAGCTTTGGTTCAAGCAGCCTTTCAACAGTATAGAGAAATTTGCAGAGCAATGAGCAGGCAAAAACTTCGGAGGAGTTTGGCTTAACAGGAGGACAACATTCGCTGTTGTTTTGGCACCCTTCATGAACCAATGCTGAAATCCGTGATGGCGCAAAAAAATTGTGAGGCAGGGGGTGGAAGTAGTTGTGTAGCGCTAAAAAAAAACTTCCACACTTTCGAGGCTATTAATTTGCAAAACACGGACAAAAATATGTGCAACCTTATCCCTTTTAATCGGTTAAAGGCGTCTTTGAAATCCCAACACCTACTCTTGGGTCTTATTAAAGCCAGGCCTGATATGGTGTCATCAAATATATGCCAAACCAAAGGGTAACAAATCTTGGTAGTTATGCAGTGGTCTTGGACGCAAGTATAAAAAACGGCTTTTTTCATAAGTGCAAAAAGTTGATTGTGGATAGATGATCGGTGATCGTCAGATACCCAATACGTGTAGCACTACTCCACCCAGGCTTGTGCCTTTTCTAGAAACACTATGTCAGCGTCCGTGCTGAATCCTTGCTTCTTGCTTACAGGCGCAGTCCGGCAATAAGTTTGGCCCTCAAGACTTGGAGCAGGACGCCCTGTCACCTGATCCAACCCTGTCCAAGTCTAGGGTGTCAAATCAGGGGACAAAGGATGAGAGCTCTCCCTCACCTAGGTCACCTCATCTGAAAATGCCGGCTCTTGGCCCTGGCCATAAGGACCACCAAATGAGGAGCGTTACCAACAGCATGTGCAGTCAACATGGTACGTTGTAGCATTGGGAATGCCAAATTCTACCTCTCGAATTTTTTTGTCTTGTCATCTTGTGCTTTGCAAAAGTGCACTTTCTGATAAGAAGGCAATGCGGTGTGGGTGAATTGACAAGTGGCATTCACAGTCTCAGAGTCTCATCTTCACAGAGTTTGCTGTGATTTAGGTTAATGCTTGCGATATAAATAAAAGTCCAGGGGTTTCTAATGATCTTGCGTTTGATACCCATGCTGCGCAGTGGAGCACTTAACCAGAGCATGCCATTGCAGTTTAATCTTTCATTGCCTTTATACGGCCCTGGTCCGGGTTCACTGGCTCCTAATGACAATGATACTTGCCCCATTATTACTTGCCCCATTTGCCCCATGGCAGGCCAGCATCCTGGGATCTCTGCTTGCAGCTGTTTAGCAGAGGACTTGACTCGGCCTGAATCTTTTGATATCACAGTGTCGGCTGTCAAGTCTGCACATGGAGACAAGTAAGTGATGGATGTTACTTAAGGGTCAGGACTTTGGAGGACTCAGTCATGTGGATTCCATGCGTTACACTAGGAGTAAGGATGATGACAAATCCTGCAGTGTGGTTGAATGCCCTTCTTGTGCTACTCTTTTTACCAAAGACAAGGCAGGCGTGCGGCTTACACAGTGTTGATTGTTGTGTACGCTAGTTGTTATGCCGTGCCTTCCCATTGCAGTGTAAAAAACTTGTCATTTATATGTTTGGATATTCGCAAATTTCTTTCTCAGTTCATCTATAACACAGCAGTATGCTCTTTGGCATTGCCTTGTGTAATGATGAAGCTTAAGCCACATAAGCTTTTGGCTTGTACCTTTGCTGTTCCATCTTAATGTGTGCGGTACCAACAAAATAGCACTGGGCACAATCTGCTTGCAGGTCCTTGCTCCTCGTCATCATCTCAGACAGCACACAACACTTGTAAGTTGTAGTAATGAGCCCCAAATCAAGGTTTGACTGTGCTTCTATTCAGGCATTCTAGCTTTTGCCCGTTTTGTTGCTAGCATTCTGGACATGGATGGAACCTTACTGATGCAGGTAAGGTCTCTTGCATTTGCAAAAAGTTGGATATCTTATTCCACATTTACAGAGAAGCAAGGGCCACCCTGTCAGCACTGGCTGAGTCACAGCTTGCCCTCCTGTCAAGCATGATGCCACAACATGCTGTCCAGGTGGGAAGAAACAATTTTGGCACGCTGAAACTAGCCTTGAAAACGCACGCAGCGCTCTTATGCTTCTTTGCGTGAGGCTAGTTAAAGAGCACTATCTTTGCCCTTATCCTTGTGTACATTACTGCCACAAGTAGTTTTAAATGTAGTGAACTTGGCTTGCCTTGCTCCACACCATTTGTAGTTCTTGGCAACACAAAGCCAGGATTCTGTCAGCCAGAACGTGGGGCATCTGGCACGTGCCCACAAGGACGTCACGCTGCTGTTCATGGACATCTGCGGATTCACAGCCACTTGCGAGGTAAGCAATTGAGGTTGACTCTGGAAAGCATAGCCGTAATAGTGATCAAATCAAAGCCTGTGTTGAGCCGTAATTTGCATGGAATCAGCCTGAGTGCTATTGTTTGTCCTTGCCATGGCCGCACCAGAATGCAGTCTCAGCTGTACTTGATTAGAGCGTACACCCTTTCATCTTTAAAAGCGGCACATACTTCATTTTGAGATGACCCTCATCTTTGAAGGCAGCACTCTCATTTTCCTGCCATTGCAAAGTAACGATTTCTTGATGCCAGTTCAGAAAAATACAACACTGCCTGCAGAATATTGCCCCCGTCGAAGTCATGATCTTCCTTAATAGACTGTTCTCCATTTTTGACCGGCTTACCGACAAATACAAAGTGCACAAGGTATTTGACCCAATTGTTTTTTACTCAAACCTCCCTTCCTCCATTGACCATCCTCTCCACCCCCACCACCCTCAGCAACAAATGCTTGTTCATTTGTAAGAGCAATGGCTTGTTCATTTGTAAGAGCAATGGCATCATTTTGATGTAAGCATTTTTTTGCTAAGCTAAATGCCTATCCAGGTAAATATTTGTGGCACGGTATCCTTTGTGTGCACAAAATTTTCAAGGGGAGTGAGAAACATGGATTGCCTTGCAAAAATATTCATTGGCCTGTGAATGTCACTCAAGTGCAGGATGAACTTTCTAGATTCCCCTGCCTCAACCATTTAGAATATCGTGCCCCAACCTTTTTCAATACGCCTTTTTGAACCACAATGGCAGGTGGAAACTGCAGGGGACTGTTATATTGTCAGTGGTGGACTCCTGTCCCCTGAGCAAACCGCTGAAGGCTTTGGGCTTACCGTAGAAGAGGATCACAACCCCGCTAAATCAGCTGAGCGGGTCATGGCCTTTGCCAAGGCGCTTCTTGTAGAGGCAGAACAGGTGGGGCTTACTTGTAGTCATAATACCGTGCACCCATGACCAGTTTGTCTATAGACTGAGAGTTCATAATTTAGCTATTTTGTTTCAATTTGTTTTGGGTCCAGAGAAGCATGTTTCAATTCGTTTTGGTCTTGCCCATGATTTACTTGGGAGTTCGTTCCAAGCTTGAATTTCTTTAGAAGTATATGATTTTGGTGAAAAGGGTAAGTTGCAGCACCTGTAAGCAAACTTGTGCATCAATTCAATGACCAAGATTTGATGCACAAATTTGTTTGCAAACTGCAACACACATGAAATTGACTTGGGGCAGCCCCAGACTCTCCCACTCAGCTGCAGCTGCTGCCTTGACCTCCCTCTCCAGATGGGACTCATCTGGGTGTGTGAACGGTCAGCCTGTAGCCTTTTGGCAGAAGTTATGGGCTTTAGGGGCCTAGCCAAGGGGTTGACGCTGGGCTTGGGGGCCATTCCTTAAAGAGGTCCCTTTGTCCCCCTTCTATTTATTTTATCAATCCATTTTTTTGTGTTATCTTATAAACAACTGATCTTGAACCCAAGGTATACGCACATCCTGGTGCACGCAATCAAGCAAATAGGAACAATAAGCCTCAGTCAAAAAGTCCGACAGCTAAGCTGCTCATTGAAATGGAGTAAATCATGTAGTGATTTTTTTGTGCAAAGTAGCATGTTGTTAGATTGTATGCAAGCACCTCGTAGATAAGCAAATAGATTCAGAAATTGCTTCTCACCAGCACCATGTACATATACTCAAGCAATGTCAGTGAACGGGAAGCCGCAGGGTAGCTGAAGATAGCACACGTAAGGGACGTTGGGCACTCAGGAAAGTTCCTACAGAGCACAATTGAAAGGACAGAACAGAAAGGAAGGCACACCGAGCAACACTGCGGGTTCTGCGGCAGACAGCCCGGAGGACTATCTTCTCCTAAGCCACCGGCCTTGGGGCATGCAGCACACAGCGCACTCTGCTAGGTCAACATAGGGGTCTACAAGGGAATGCTCGCAATGCGCTGAGCAAGAAAATTCGGTTCGCAATCGGGGGGTTGCAAGAGCACAGGCACTACGGTGGCCATGTCTTGGACACCACAAGGAACATGCAAAAGAAAGCGCACTTGCTCTAGACCTGTGCACTTCTCAGGAACAGAAATCTACACGCCACAAACTCTCTGGAATGCCTCTGATAGCCACAAGCATCCATATTGTGCAAACTTGCATGCAAGCTCACTTGCAAGCACGTCTGTCCACACTCTTGCCTTGGGGGAGAGCCTCATTCATCAGTTTATGTAGGCTGTAGGCTGCACCGCATAGTAAGGATTCATTGAGGAGGCACTATTGCAGTGGCCCCTCCCCCATGTTGTGTTGGTGGCTCTTGTGTTGGTGCTTGGCCTTGCATTGTTTGTCCCTGTGGCGTTGCTGTCGATGGTTCGGAGGAGGCACAGGCATTCAGGGGTCTCATAGAGTAAGTAGCTGTGCAGGAAGGCGAGGTAATCAGACACGCTTCCATCAAACGAAGCTGCTGCACAAGCTTGGGGCTGTTCCAAAGTGTCATGAATGCGAATCAATCCATTCAGCTCCTTCATCTTTTGCCAGTCGGCTTGGCTCAGCCTGGAGTGCAGGTCATGAAGTTGCCGTGTGAAGCCAGCTAGGTTGGCTGGTGGTGCTGGCGTTTGCATCGCTATGATTTGTTGGCTACGTTTTGTTTTTTATTCAAACATGCTAACAAATACAGTTGCAAAAGGATCTGTCTCTTTCTAAGCGGAAAACAGCGCCTGTGTCCCCAAAATGTTAATTGAGAACCGTAAAACACTTCCTTACATCTTTTATTTGCCAAAGGACAAGACCTAGATTGTTTTGATTCCCTTGTTGTGCAGGTAGAAATGCCAGACACAAAGCAGCCTGTACGCGTGCGGGTTGGCATCCACACAGGTACTGCATGCAAACGCTGTTATGCAATGATTTTGCATATAATAGCTGAATGTGTCTATTGCATACATAAACCAATGTTCCACCCTCATTGCACCATCAAGGACGCAGTGATTGCTCATTTCCTTCAAAAATAATTTAACCTGCTTGGCTTTTCAATGGATGACAATTTATCTGTGATCAAAGAGCAGCACAAAACGTCTTGGCTGCTTTCTTAATTACTACACTGCCTACATTTACTGCCTGTTCCCCATCATGCTTGCTTGAATGTTCAGATATCCATGTATGAATAGTGAGGAGCCCAAAACAATGACGTCCTTTTGCTACTGATTAGATGAACCATCTAGACTAGTCTTACACATTTACGAGGTACCTACTTGGCTTGGTCATGTGCCTTCTATCAATGTGCAGGAGATGTGGTCTCGGGCTTGATTGGCTGCAAGCTCCCTAAATTTTCATGCTTTGGTAAGGCTTGTGTGGCACCGTCAACTGCGGGACATGAGCGTTACAAGCGCCTGGGCACTTTTTGACTGCAGCCCTGGGCAAACCCCATATTAGATGCGCATTTTACCATTATTTATTGCAGGGTTGGGTCATGCGTCCATTTGCCCAGACCAATGCGCGTATGATACGAACAATTCGCGTATTTAATATCAATGCGTCCGCATTTATAGGTCATTTTTTAGGGTAGTGGTTAGGGGAGGTAGAAGAGTCCCCAACTGCCCCCCCAGCTACCTATAACCACCCCTATACGTTCTTACATGTACATATATGTATTCAAAATGCCTAAAGAGAAGGGGAAGGAGTGGAATCATGTCAGGGTCATTGAGCTGGAACTTGAGAGCGCACCAGCACAAGGTGGAGTGCAAGTTCTGCAAGCATGTCTTTGTAGGTGGTGCTTCCCGCATCAGGGAGCACTTCCTGCACATTAATCCAGCTTGTGGGGTAGCAAAGTGCACAGCAGACGAGGCAGTCCTGCAGCCTGTCCTGGATGAGATG
>LKMJ01000760.1_pt1 | contig 26322 bp, 28 predicted proteins | sample 643391 | NCBI WGS metagenome assembly LKMJ01 (sample SAMN04112250, study PRJNA286221) | soda lake metagenome | biome: soda lake; feature: Kulunda Steppe; material: water; isolation source: sample PL-Br10 brine of Picturesque Lake | place: Russia: Kulunda steppe | collected 2010-07 | reverse complement strand
GTTTCATTCTCGTATCATTTAGCTGCGTGGGTAATTCTCGTGTATGTCACAGGAACTCCCTGGGTATCTTGCGCTGCCCGCAAGGTGGCAGGGAGACCATCCCTTACGAGAGAGTACAACGGAGAGAGTGATAACGATACGGACATCCTCGCTTCGACTGCGAACCGGTCAGACTAGACCGCGCCCCACCAGGAGGCGATCAGACTCCGCGGCGCCTGCTACGAGAGTGTTATATTATCGACTAATCGGCAATCAGTTTGCTTCTGGATGCGGCTGTCTCTACGCCGGGGCTGTAAAGATAGACCGGGTCTGATTCTGGAGCGGCAAACCCGTTCGCCTCGAAGAGGGTGTTCGACCTGATTTCGACGTCAGCTTCGTACAGCGGCCACGGGTCGTGGCGAACGTTCGCGTATCGAAGGTGTCCTGCTGGAGACTCCGTATAGTAGCGGTATCGTTCCGTCAGGAAGTGCTCGAGCGTACCGCTGTCCGGGTAGTGCTTGGAGCCGCGTGCTCCGTACGTCGCATCGAACGCGACCGGCCGTGCACCGGGATGGCGACGGCGACAGGTGAATCGGACTTCGTCGCCCGCTTCCACGAGTGTGATATCGGCATAGTAGTACGGAAGGTAGTGAAAGAGTCGGGCACCGAGAACCGCGAGAAGTCCGTCGGCGTCGAGACTGAAGAAGTACACGCCGGGTGTCTCGTTATACGAGACGTACGTTCTGAGGTTGAGTTCAGGCAGCGGTACTCCCGTATTCGCAGGAAACGCTCGGGGACGGACATCGACGTTCGTGAACGGAACGACTGAGAGCCATGCCTGGCCATCGTAGGTATCAACTGTGAGTTCTCCCGGAACGTGCGGCTCGACCACCTGGGGATCGACTGCCCAGTTGGCAAAGAGAACGTGCCGCCACTCCATGAAGAGTGCAGAGACCATCCCGTCTGCGTTCTCGTACTGTGAGATACTAATACTACTGCCAGCTCCCTGATGATATAACTCTCCAGCGGTCGTTACAGTACAGCACGAGAATGAGACCCAGCGATTCCCTCACCAAGAGATTTGACGTGCTGGGATTTTTGCTGTTCTCTCATGGCTGGACGTGGCTGTGCTGGGGTCTCGTCGTCGTGATGCGCTGGGACGCGTTCGAATTTCCAGGGATACTCTTTCTGGTTCTCGGTGGCATCGGGCCGATGTTGGGTGGAATCATCATGAGCGGGGTCGTCGGTGGCCGGGCCGAACTTCGTGACCTCGGCAATCGGCTCGTCGACCCACGGCGTGTTCCCCTTCGCTGGTGGCTCGTCATTCTTGGTTTCTTCCCCATCGTGACAGCCGTCGCTGCGCTGCTAGCGGTCGGATTGGACCTGACTGCCGAACCGGTTGATTTGAGCGAACCGCTAGAGCTATTTTCTAACCCGGGGACACTCCTCGTCACGGCCGCATTCATTCTGATACTCGGTCCATTGCCGGAGGAAATCGGCTGGCGAGGATTCCTTCTCGACCGGCTCCAGCTCCGATGGAGCGCGCTAACCGCGAGCCTGCTGGTCGGTGGCGCGTGGCTTGTCTGGCACGCGCCCCTGTTCGTGATGGCGGGGTACTACGACGCTCTTGGTGGTCCTCCAAACCTCGGACTGTTCACGACAGGTATTGTCATCGCTTCGCTGTTCTACACGTGGATTCACAATAACACGGACCGGAGCGTTCTCGCTGCAATTCTCTTTCATTTCAGCCAGAATTTCACTGGCCAGGTCTTCTCGCCTACAGTCGAAACACGGGTAGTACAGGCCGCGCTTTTCATCACTCTCGCAGTTGTCGTGCTGCTTTTCTGGGGACCACAACGGCTGCGGAGGAGAGGAACGCGACCACGACCAGTGACTGGATTCACACGTTCAGAAAAACCATGAATTATCCCGGTGCGTACGACTCGATTCGTAGCCAGATAACTCACCTTCGTCTCATATCATTCGGCGTGTTCTCCCGTTAGTTCGCGTTCCTGTTCCCGTATCTCGTAGGGGAGTAACAGAAACTGGACGAGGTTCCAGTATCCGAACAGCAGTGCCAGTATAGATATCCACGCAACACTGAGGTCGGGAAGGGTGAGAATCTCGGCCGTCGACTCGACTGGTCGTGTAGCGTACCAGGTCGCTGGTGGAGCCACGAAAACGAGCACGAACGCGACCCAGCCGGCTATCCGTGACGATTTCAGCGTGAGCGAGTCCCATTCGGAGGGGAGTGCCTCCTCGAAGGTTCGGAGCGATTCGTTAACGGACCGGGTAACGACTACCACCGCGACAGCGAGCACGACGAACGCGACGGTAGTGGCGACTTCCGGAAGAAACGGTTCCCGGAGAAGGGAGAGGACGAGTACCGTCGAGAAGTATGCGATGATAAGCTGTGCACCGTGAACAGTCAGGGCTTCCATCTCGTTCCGATACACGTCGTACTCCTCCCAGCCGGATTCGAGGTAGTAAATCGTGCCGAGAAAGACGAGCCCGATCATAGTCGCCGAGATTGTGGCAAGGAGGTGCCAGAATTCGGAGTCAATTACCATCGCTCACGTTCTAGTACGTCTTCGGCGGGGAAATAACGCGAGGGAGCTCGGGTGTCACGATGAACCTGGAACTGTACTGCAACCTGTCTCAATCACGAATTCCTATGTCGCCGAACAGTGACACACCAGTCACAATGAGGTCAGGCTCGTCACGTTCTTTTCGTGTCTCTTTGCCTGCTGGACGACGGTCGACGGTATCGCCGAACACGGTGAGTACTTCCAGTCTGACCGTCCACTCGTTCGGCACTCTGAGTTCCGCGTCACCGAACACCGAGACGGTTTCGACGATTGCCGGCGGTGTCCGAACGGATGCGTCTCGGAGGTCGAGGATAGCGTCCCCGAACACCGAGATGAGTTCAGCGCCGGTGAACTGAGTGGTGGTCAGCCGTCGCTCGTCGGTGCCGAAGACACCGATAGTGATGATTTCGTCGGCGCCGCTGTAACCCTCCAGCCGGATGCGTTGGCGTCGCCGCGACCGGTTGATCATAATCAACACTCCGAACAGTACGATAAACAGCGGCCACCACGTTCCAATCGTATCGTCGGAGAGTACTCCGAAATTGCGGGCAAAAAGCGTCCCGGCGATGGCAATTATCATGACGGGGCCAACGAGATTTCGGAATTCGCTCCGAACCAGTGCCCATACACCTAGCAGAACGAACAACAGAGGAACCCAGTCCCAGACCGACCGGAATTCGAGCACTCCTGTAGTCGAGAGTAACAACAGAATTCCGATGAGAATGATGATGCTACCAGTTGTGAATCTCCCCCAGAGGTTTCTCGTCATAAACAAGACTTCTATGACAGCTGATGTAAACGTTCAGTATTATCTTGTGGCGGACTCGTCGACTGCACGCTAACTCTCTTTGACTGCTCTGGTGTACTGTCGAGTGTAGCTGCTTCACCATCATCGAACGCAGGTTAGGTGACTTCGGTATCAGCGCTCCGTTCGAGACGTTCGTACAGGTAATAGGAGTATGCGACCGTCACGACCGCAGTCACGAGCATCGGGACGACCAAAAAGTACATTGCCAAGTCACCGAACAGCAGGCCAACGAGCGCGATGACCGCTGTGAGCTTAAACAGCTTCCCACCGACCTCGTGTGTTCGGTCCCAGACCTCGTCGCTACTGAGTGTCCACGGGGTCCGGATTCCGACGAACCAGTTCCGCTTTGCTTTCGTGAGGACGATTCCTGTATAGTAAAACAGGAGCGCCAACCCGGCGAGCAACAGGTGAGTGAACGGGAACTCGTAGCCGAGATTGAACGCGAGGATGCCAGCGTGCACGAGAAACAGGAAAGTCGTGAAGACGACGACGAACCAATCGTAGTATCGGCGGAAGGCAGCGATATTCTCCCGAAGCGGATCGATTCGCGGAAGCACCGCAAAGAGCGCGATGAGGAGAGCTATGAGCCCGGGTAAAAGCCACAGCGCCTGTCCTTTTGGCATGGTTCCGCTCGGTTCGCCGGCAGCATCCCAGTTCATGACGAGGTGGTCTGGTAACGAGGGTTCGAGGAGGAAACTCACGAGTGCCGCGAGTGCTGCAGTTCCACCTGCTATTGCGAAGCGATATGTCGTTTTCATAGGGCTCCTTCTCAGCGCAGCGTATCAAGGTTCCTCGTACGCGACTCAAACCAGTAGCATCACGAGCCAAGCGGCGACTGCGACGACGTGTGCGAACCCGTGAGCGATTATCGCTGCTTCGAGACTGTAGCGCCAGAAGAGCCACCCGAAAATGATGCCACCGATAGCATTCAGCCCGACGATGAAGGCGATAATCTCGGTGGTGAGGGTTCCGTAGATGGGGACCGCTGCCGGAAGGTGCAAAACGCCGAAGAGCACTGCTGCAACGACGATTGCTCCCCAGACGACCCCTGCGGAGGGCTGGTCCGTTCCACGACCAGCCAGTTTCCAGAGCAGGAAGACAGTGACCAGCATGACTCCCCACCGCAGCAGCAACTCTTCGGTGATCCCCCCGTACAGCAGACGAAGCGGAATTGATTGAACCAGGAGCTCTACCGACATTTCGGGGACGGCGTCGAGCGTTGTAGGTGCGAACCGCTCGCCAATGACGAGCATTCCACCGGTAACCAGACCGCCACCGAGTGCAGGTTTCAGTTCCGGTCGAACGTTCGCCCAGAGCGGCGTTCCCGCAGATATTCGCTGCAACACGTGTGACCGAAAGCCGAGTCTGGGGGCGAGAGACAGTCCAGCGAGGACACTCACAGCAAGGATGATCGCTGATTGAATGCCAACACTGAGGACTAATACCTCGAGGGATATTCCCAGCTCTTCGGCTTGCTCGGAGTACATCGGGTCGAGAAAGAGCGCAGTGAAAACCAACGCCAGAACACCGAGCATACCAAGGCCGAATAGAGCACTGAACCCCCGCATCTTACGGCTATGGTTTGACATGTTTGCTATTATAGTCAGACATTCGTACGAGTCATATACCCATTGGTTTGCGCCCTCAACAGCCAGTACGCAGTATCACCTCACCCGGTAATCCGTGTTGATAGTAACGAAAGGAGTGATTGTTATCACTGCACTTGACATTTCAGTGACCTTCGTATTGACCCATAGACGGCTTGCGACGGACGAGCTCTCACTCCAGGTGGCGTGGAGGTGCATCAATCTTGCCAGGAGTCGCCGATTGGTCTGCGCGACCATCGAGTGTCTCGAAGTCGAAGTTCGCAAACTGCTCCGGGACGACCTCTTCTGCAGCGTAGACGTAGAGCGCAGTCTTCGTTACCGCCCAGACCATCTGGCCGATCAGATACGTACCAACCAGTACCCCGGCGACGAGGAAGATACCAGCGATGATACCCGTCAACGGACTCACGGTGGCGATAGCCAGGGCGAGGAGGATGGCCACAATGATGCCGACGATGGCGATGAGAAACTGGATGATTGTCACGCCGAAGCCGGCTCCAATGCTCTCTCCCCAGGTCTCCCGAAACGTCTGTCCGCTCCGCGAGACCACCGAGCCGGTCGTTGTTTTCGAGAAGTGTCGCATCTGCGCCAGCGTCGGCGAGATAACAGGCTGCTGAGAGCCCACCGAAACCGCCACCGACCACGAGAACGGACCGGTCTTGCATACTCTATATTATTCGACGCTGTTGACCAGATACCCTAGCTGATTAGGGGGGGTGGCAGACAGAGTCTGATTTCCACGGGTTCCGCATCGATAGTTCCAACACCCCACTTGACAACACACTGTCATCAGAACTGCTAATGGTGTATTGTCTGTTCACCCAACTAGAGATGAGCTATGCACCAACCCGAGCGGAGACCCTCTCAACGGCTGTTATTCTCGTCCTCACCACCAGTTCGAGTCTTCTCGGTCTATTTCGAGACGGTCACTATGCGGAGTCAGCAGACCACCTTGCACGTATCTATGCTCAGGACGCTGTATTGCTCGTAATCGGCGTTCCGATTTTAGCACTCGGAGCCTGGTTTGCTTTGCGTGGATCAGTTCGCGGCCGAATCATTTGGCTCGGAGCGCTCGCGTTCATGGCGTACATGTGGACACACTACGCCTTCGTCGTCGCGTATAACGATTTCTTTCTCGGATATGTCGTGCTTTTCGGGCTGTCGCTCTTCACACTCGTGAGCGGAATGCTACGGACAGATCCCGTACCAATCTACGAACGGCTACAAGGCGAGCTCTCAACGCAGATTTATAGCGGATTTCTGGGAGTTGCAGCAATCGGTCTGACGCTCATGTGGCTTTTTGACATCGTCTCCGCGCTTCTGGCTAACGAACTGCCTTCGGCAATTGTCCAGCTTGGTCCCGAAGCCGCCCACACGTATGTCATCGACCTTGGTATTCTCGTGCCCAGTCTCGCAATCGCCGCCATCTGGCTCTGGCAGAGACGACCGTGGGGATACGTCGTTACAGGTGTGTTACTCGTGTTTGCCGCACTCGTTGCACCAGCACTCACAGCCATCACGGTTATTGATCTGCTAGAGGGTGTGAAGATTTCGCTGCCCATTCTCGTCGGGACGATAGTCCCACCGCTGGTCGGGCTGATTTTTGCAGGAACATTTCTCAACAAGTTGCCGGCAGGGTCTTGAACTCGAGGTCTATCCGCAGGAGCTGATCGTCAAAGTAAGTGGAGTCGGCGGCGTGCTCAGGGCAGGTGCAGTTCGATAGCCGCGCCCTGGCCGAATCCAACACACTCGGTCGCCAGTCCGAGTTCAGCATCTCGACGGTTCATCTCGTGGGCGAGCGTGACGGGCAAGCGGGCACCGGACGCGCCGAGCGGGTGGCCGATGGCGATTGCGCCGCCGTTGACGTTGAAGATGTCGTTGTCGAAGCCGAGCTCCTCCCGACAGTACAACGCCTGGCTGGCGAAGGCCTCGTTCAGCTCCACGAGCTCGTAGTCGTCGACGTCCCGGCCGGTCCGTTCGGAGAGCTGTCGCACTGCAGGCACCGGGCCGACACCCATGACGGTGGGATCGACGCCCGCGACGTTGTGGTCGCCGATTTCGGCGAGCACGTCGAAGCCGTGGTCGTCGGCAAACTCGCGACTGGTAATCAGCATCCCGGAGGCACCGTCGGAAATCTGGGAGGCGTTCCCCGGCGTGACAGTCCCCTTGGACTTGAACACCGTCGGTAGCCCAGCCAGCTTTTCGAGGGAGGTGTCGAAACGAATGCCCTCGTCTTGCTCGACGACCTCGTCGTCTGTCTCAATTGGAACGATCTCCTCCCCGAAGCGACCGTCCTCGGTCGCGGCGGCGGCGCGTTGCTGACTCTGGAGTGCGTACTCGTCTTGCTCCTCCCGGGAGATGTCATACTCCTCGGCGACCTTCTCGGCGGTCATTCCCATTCCCAGTTCGGCGACGTTGTACAGGTCGTTCAGCCGCGGGTGGACTTTATGCGTGTTCGCACCCATCTGAACCCGGCTCATCGACTCGACGCCGCCAGCGATGAGACACTCCCGCTGCCCTGCAGCGATGGCGTCGGCGGCGCGCATGACAGCCTCGGCGGAGGAGGCACACCAGCGATTGAGCGTCGCGGCTGGCGTCTCCTCACCCAGATCGGAGAGCAGTGCGATGACGCGGCCGACGTTGTTGCCCTGCTCGTCTCGCTGCTGGGCACAGCCCCAGAGCAGGTCGTCGACGTCCTCGCCTGTCAGGTCCGTCCGGTCGAGCATCTCGTTGACGAGCGGGACCGAGAGGTCCTCGCTTCGGACGTCCGCAAAGACGCCGTCTTCTTTCCCCTGTGGTGTCCGCACCGCCTCGACGATGACTGGAGTGTTCGATGACATATCATTGCATTCGGTATTGAGGGTGTTAAACACAGTGGAACCCAAAACCCGTGGACAATCGTTTTTCCGTTGTAGACGCTACCAACAGTATGAACGATAGCCCGACCGACGAGACTCCAGTCACAGCAACGCCGCCGGAGAGCCCGTTCCACACGCTCGGAACCGACCACGTCACCGTCTGGGGGTCGAACGCGGAGGCGACTATCGAGTACTACCGCGACCTGCTGGGCATGCCGCTGGTCCTCCGCCAACCCAACCTCGACGACCCCTCCCAGGAGCACCTGTTTTTCGACACCGGCGACGGTACCATTCTCACCTTCTTCGTCAGCGACGACCGCCAGTCGAGCGCCCGTCCCCAGCGACCCGACGTCGGCGCCGTCCACCACCTCTGTTTCAACGTCGATCCGGACAGGTTCGAGGAGGTCGCGCAGGCGCTCGAAGATGCTGGACGGTCCTACAACGTCTTCGACCGCGGCATCTTCTTCTCGCTGTACACGCGCGACCACGACGGCCTCGTTATCGAACTCACCGCCGACAAGTTCGACTTCCCCGACGAACGCAAGGGCGAAGTGCTCGCCAAAGCACAGGAAATTCGCGTCGCAGAGGGTGCCGAGTACGCCAAAACCGAGCACATGGAGGCCGCGCTGGAGGAACTGGGTATCGAGGTGAAACCATACGACCTGCCCGATGCCGACACCGGTACTGGTGGGATCGAATAGGCCATCCAACAGAGTAGTGTGGTGAGATAGTTGAGAGAAAATCGTCAAGAGCAACAAGAAAGTCCCGAGACCGTGAACCACCGAATGGCTCATACGGTTCGCCTTTCGGGGTATCCCCCTTCGCTCCCCGCCCTTCCGGGATTCGCTGCGCTTCCCACTTTGTTGCGGTGCTTACTCCAACCGAATTCCTCCACAGCCTGGCCTTTCAGGCCGACCCATTATATTGGTTAGAGGAAGTCATGGAGCTATGTTCACAGTACTGCTTTCAGCGGCAATGCGTTGAATTAACCGATACGTAGGGATGTGAGCTGACCATTCGCTTCGTGGCGAAAGGCGGTGCGCTTCGTGGCGAAAGGCGGTGCGCTTCGTGGCGAAAGGCTGCTGTCTCCTGGTTTGGAACCTCGACCCAATCGGCCGTGCACTACGAGTGTTCCGTACTGCATCTGTACTGACCGTTATTGAAGAGTGAAGGGATGATTAGAAATGTCGATACTATTCCCAGAATGACCAAAGCGAGGAGTTCTTTGCGCTCGGCCGTAACTCTCCGGTATGCAAGACTGGCTCATCGACGACGACCGGCTATCTATCGGCCGCAAGTCCGTCCTCCCTGGGAAGGGATTTTTCCATCTCGACTCCCTCGAACAGGAAGAAGAGGAGCGCGAAGCACGAGAGACACTCAGCGACAGCGAGGTGGTCGTGGTCGCCGACCCAGACGCCGACGGCCTCGCCTGTACCGCGCTGGTTCGGGTGGTCCACGGCGAGGGGGCGTTGCTCCCTGCAGGGCCACACGAACTCGAGGAAGCGCTCGCGTGGGTCGCCGAGTACGCACACGAGGACGCCACCGTCTACGTCTGTGACCTCTGTCCTGACAGCGAGCGCGACATCAAGGCCTTGCCCACTGCCGTCGAGCGCGTCGAGCGCGTCTCGTGGTACGACCACCACCAGTGGGACGACAACCTCGCCGCGCAGGTTGAGGAGGCTGGTGTCGACCTGACCGTGGGTGACTCCGGCGAAGTCTGTACTGCCGACGTGGCGCTCGAACAGCTCGACCACGAGTTCGACGAGCGCTTCGCGGAACTGGCCGCGGTCACCCGTGACCACGACCTCTGGATACGAGAGGACGAGCGCTCGGACGATCTCGCAGATTACGCCTACTGGGTCGACCCTGAGGAGTACGTCGAGACCGTGCTCGAACACGGTGCGGACTTGCCACCGGAAGTCGAGGAGTTCCTGGCCGAACAGCGAATCGAGAAGGAGGCGCTCATCGAGAAAGCAGTCGAGCGCGCCGAACTACGCCAGGTCGGCCCCTGGACCGTCGGCGTCACCTACGGCCGGTGTTCGCAGAACGAGGTGGCCGAGGCGCTCCGCCAGCAGGGGGCCGATGCCGCCGTCATCGTCAAACCTGCGGGGTCAGCATCTATTCGCGGCACGGAGGGGTTCGAACGCTGTCACGAGGTCGCGGCGCAGGTCAACGGCGGCGGTCATCCGAAGGCCGCAGGCTGCAAGCCCGACATCTACGACGACATGCTCGATTACGCTCACCACTGGACGACACACGGCGCGGTCGCGAAACAGGCCATCGTCGGGGCGTTCCGGCGACTTGCCGACGATTTCGAGAACGAGGAAGAGTAGTTACTGCTCGCCGGCGACCCACTTGTCGGAGTAACGCTCGCCACAGTCACAGGCCACGTAGGCGTGAATTACGTCACCTTCCGCGTAGAGGCCACCGACCGCCTCGTTCTGTTCCTCGGCGAAGGCGAAAATGAACTTCGGATGGTGCTCGTCTCCGTCTTCAGCCGGACAGACCCCGCCAGCACAGTCGGCGTCGACTTCGCCGTCGGTTCCCATCGCCTCCTGTGCGAGCGCCATGGGGTCGATGCCGGTTGCGCTCTGGAACATCGAGCGGGCCTGCTCACCGTCGATTACGAGCACGATCCCACCGTCGACGCGCTCGCCGTGGGATTCGAGAGCGTCCAGGTTCGAGACGCTTCCCTCGTCGATGTAGATGTGCACGTCGTCGGGGCGCTCGCCGGCCAGGAACGCCTCTCGCTGTTGGTCCATGTGAACCTTTCGACGGGCCGGCGGAATAAGACTGCTGAAACTCGCTGTCGGTCGTGAGTCTGCGAGGTCAGAGTTCGATGTCGGCCCGCCGCAACAATTGTGCGTTGATAGCGACGATGACGGTGCTTGCAGACATGAGTACCGCCCCGACCGCGGGCGAGAGGAGAACGCCGATGGGTGCGAGAATACCCGCAGCGAGTGGCAAGGCGAATACGTTGTACCCGGCCGCCCACACGAGGTTTTCCTGCATCTTCCGGTAACTCTTCCGGCTCAGTCGGACGAGGTGGGCCACGTCCCGCGGGTCGTTCTCGACGAGTACGACATCGGCCGACTCGACGGCCACGTCGGTCCCTGACCCGATTGCGATGCCCACGTCAGAGCGCGTCAGCGCTGGCGCGTCGTTGACGCCGTCGCCGACCATTGCCACGAGGCTCCCATCCCGCTGGAGTTCGATGATTTTCTCGTCTTTGTCCTCCGGCAACACTTCCGCAAAGTACGTGTCGATGTTTAGCTCTCCAGCAACCGCCCGCGCAACATCCTCGGAGTCCCCGGTCAGCATCGCCACATCGACACCCATCCCGTGCAGCGCCTCGATAGCTTCGTAGCTCTCCGGCCGGACCACGTCCGCCAGCGCTACCGCACCGACTGCCTCGTCATCACGGAGGAGGTAGACGACGCCTTGCCCGCGCTCGCCGGCTTCAGTGGCGAAGGAGCTGAGCACCTCCGGTGGCTCGACATCGAGGTGACGAAGGAGGTTCGGCCCGCCAACGTGGACCGTCTCGCCATCCTTGACGCTGCCGTCCGGTCCGGAGACGGTCTGCTCTCGCTCGATAGTCGCTCGGACGCCGCGTCCTTCGAGCGCCTCGAACTCCCGGGAGTTGGGGACCGTCAGGTTACGTTCGGCTGCTGCCTCGCGGATGGCTTCCGCAATCATGTGCTCGGAATCGCCCTCTGCGGCGGCCATCACCGATAGCACCTCGTCTTCGCTCCACCCGTCGACCGCCGTAACGTCGACGACGCCTTGCTCGCCTTTCGTGAGCGTCCCCGTCTTGTCGAAGACGATAGTATCGAGATTTCGGGCTTCCTCCATAGCGATTCGGTCGCGGATGAGCATCCCGTTCTGTGCGGCCATCGTCGTGTTGATAGCGACCACGAGCGGGACGGCCAGCCCCAGCGCGTGCGGGCAGGCGATTACCAGCACTGTCACCACTCGTTCGACGACCGGCAGGCCGAAACCGACGGCTCCGGTCCACGCGATTGCGGTAACAGCCGCGACCGCAATCGCAGCGTAGAACAGCCAGCCTGCAGCTCTGTCGGCGAGTACCTGTGTTCTGGACCGACTTTGCTGGGCCTCTTCGACCAGCCGCATGATGCTCGACAGCGTCGTCTCGTCGCCAGTCGCAGTGACGCGAACCCGGAGACTCCCGTCGCGGTTGGTCGTCCCGCCGATTACCTCGCTGCCTGGTTCCTTCTTGACCGGTTTCGACTCGCCCGTAATCATCGCCTCGTTGACGTTCGACGCTCCCTCCTCGACGACGCCGTCAGCGGGAACGTTCGAGCCGGGGCGAACGAGCACCAGGTCCCCTTCGGCGAGTTCGTTCACTCGTATCTCTTCGATTTCACCGTCCTCGTGGAGACGCTCGGCGGTATCGGGAACCAACTCGGCAAGTTCGTCCAGTGCTCCCGACGCCCGCCGGACGCTTCGCATCTCTATCCAGTGGCCGAGCAGGAAGATGACGACCAGCGTGACCAGTTCCCAGAAGAACGGTTCACCGATGTCCAGGGCGACCGCTGCGACGCTGTAGACGAACGCCACGGTAATAGCCAGCGAGATGAGCAACATCATCCCTGGCTCGCGTTTCCGAGCTTCGACCGCCCCCATTCGGAGAAACGGAACGCCGCCATAGAGGAAGACGACCGTCCCGAGCACTGGTCCGATGAACTCGCTTCCGGGGAACGCTATCGCGCTGTATCCGAACCACCCCTGGAGCATCGGGCTGTAGTACAGCACCGGCAACGAGAGCACGAAACAGACGAGAAACCGCCGCTTGAACAGTTCCTCGTGTCCGGAGTGGTCGACGTGCGCCTCGTGGCCGTGGTCGTGGGACTCGTCGTGATGGCGTTCTTCGGGGCTGTCGGGACGCTCGTCGTGTTCTCTGTGCCTCTCGTGGTCTCGCTCGCTGTCCCAGTCGTCAGATTCAGTGAGGCCACAGACGCGACAGCAGGGACAGCGACGGTCGGTCAGTCTCTCCCTGTGCTTGTGTCCAACCGCCTCAGTCGACGGCCCGTGGCCTGTCATCGCTTAATCCCGTCTTTGCAGTCGCTCCCGCCGCGTTTCGAACTCCTCGTCGGAGAGCTCGCCGCGAGCGTACGCCCGCCGGAGTTCCTCCATCGCGGTGTCGGTCTCCTGGCGACTGTTGACGACCAGCCGATACACGACGTATCCCACGGCAGCGAGAACTAGAAGGGGGAACACCATCATCACGAGCCACGCGAACCATCCCAGTGGACCCCCTATCACGCCGTTCCCCATGTGTGTCCAGCCGAACACTCCCATCACTGGTAGCATCATCAACATCATCAGGAACGGGACGAACAGCACGGCTAACACGACGAGCAATCCCAGCCGGAGCAGTGAATCGGTGTCTGTCATTGAGGGTGTCAGCTAGGCCTTCGAAGCTGTCACGTCGTATCCAGCATCCTCGACTGCTGTGACAACGCTGTCCAACTCTGCGGTCCCCTCCACAACCGCGGAATCTGTCGTGTGGTCTACTTCGACGCTGTTTACACCGGAAACAGCTGTCAGCGCCTCTTCGACTGTCGCTTCACACCAGCCGCAACTCATTCCTTCGACGATGAGTGTCTGTGTCATATCTGTATATTAGTCCCCCTCGTTTAATCCAATTCCCCTTATTATACACAAGTAAAATTGGTGCCTATGCTTGGAAAACAAACTCTATCAGGGTCTGTATCCGACATCCGAACTTGGGTTAGCAAAACTCCTCTGCCCTCGTGTTACTCTTCGCCCATCCCGCCGAACACCGCCTCGGCGTCGCCCGGTACGTCGAAGTCGTGGAAATGCTCGCCTTTCTCCTTGGTCAGGATGTTGAGCGCCGCCGCGGCCCCGTCGCCCGCAGAGATGACCGCCTGCCACTCCTCTCTCCGGACCATCGCGCCCGTGGCGTAGGCATCGTCGACGCTGGTCTCCATCGTTACGTCGACGTCTACCACGTCACCGTCGAACGCACAGTCCAGTTCCTCGGCCAGGTCGCGGTTCGCCCCCGTCGCCAGCACGAGGTAGTCGGCCTGGTGGTCTCCGTCTTCTGTCGAGACGGTGAACCCCTCGCTATCGCCAGAAACGTCCGTCACTTTCACCCCCTGTTTCCGGTCGACGCCGAAGCTCCTGGTCTGTGACCGGAGTACCTCCAGATACGCCGACCCGTCGACGGAGCCGATACCGGGGTAGTTGAACAGGTGTGCCTTGTGCATCCAGGTCTTGTCCGTGTCGAACACCGTCGCGTCGACCCCATTTTTCTGGAGAAACAGTGCCGCAGTCAGTCCGGCGGGACCGCCGCCGACGATTACTGCGTGTGTCATGTGATTGCAAGTAACGTATTCTCGCCGCTCGTGCAAGAAACTTGTCGCTGTCTCAGTTAGTGAGATGTCAGCCGACAGCGAGGAACGTGTTGATGAGCCATCGGGTGAAGATAGCGATAACCGCGGATATCCACGCCAATAGGACGAAGTGTATGTACGTGTTCACTTTGTGACCGCCGTCGACGGTGCGGATCATCAGCGCCGACAGCAGGGCCGAGAACATGATAATCACGACCAGCAGGAACTCGATGAGTGGGACGTTGTACACGTCGGGGCGAATAATCTGTCCGACGTCGACGCCTGCCCCGGGCTCGAGGTCGAGCTCCATGTCCGAGAGCACGTTTACCACTTCGAGTCCGATGAAGAAGGCGAACGTCGCAGCGGCCGTAATCCCGTACAGCAGGCCGATGAGCGTGGTCGTCGCCTGATTTCGCTGTTCGCGCAACTGGAGTACCTTGTTCATGTTCTCGGAGATAAGCTCCCCGAGCAGCTGTGGACTGCCACCCATCTCGCGGCCCATCAGGTACATCTCGCTGAACGTCTGGATGAGATAGGAGCGACAGTCAGCGGTAAAGTACCGCCACGCTTCCACCGGTTCGATACGCATGTTGAGGCGCTTGTAGAGGTCGTCGATGTTCGGCGTGAGCGGACCGAACTCCTTCGTCCGGAGCGTGCTGAGCACGTCCGAACTCGTGGACTGCTTGACTGATTCGGTAGTTCCGAGCGCCCGGATGAAACTGGGGAACTCCCGGTCGCGGCCTTTCACCCGCTTTTCCGCCCGGTTCATGACGATGCCCGGGATAATCAGCGGTGTAATCGGAATCACCGCATAGAACGGCAACGGCAGCGGGTTCCCGACGCCGGGAATCAGGTCGGCGAGTCCGAACGGGAGGAGGCCGACGATGCCGCCGAGAGAGATGAACAGCAAGACTGCTGTCAGTCCGACGCCAACGTAGAAGCTTCGCCGTATCGACGATTCGACAGCCGAGGGTTTGTCCTCGGGGTGAAACCACAGCGGGTCGTACGGGGACAGCGACCGCATAGCGAGATAGAACCCGGTCTGGACGAAGATGTACATCACGATGACAGCACTGACTGTCAGCGTCGGCTCCGTCCCGGTCAGTACCGGCAGGACGACCGCGAACACGAGCGCGAACGTCATCGACAGCACCATCGACAGGTAGAGGTCTTTCATCACCTCGAGGTTGTCCAGCGAGGACTCGTACACCGTGGCGTAGTTCTCGATAATCTGGTCCTGCTCGGTGAGCAGGTACTCCCGCAGCGACTGTCCCGCGCCCATCGTGTAGGCAAGTCGCTCGAAGAAGTCCGCGAGCGTCTCGCTCGGCACCTCGTTCGAACGCCGCCGCAGCGCGTCGTCGAGGCTCTGGTTCCACGTGTCGACGAGTTCGACCACGCGCCCGAGTTCGGTCGCCAGCTCACCGTACTCCTCCTCCTGTGCCAGCGTCCGGAACACCTCCATCCGGTCGATTTTCGTCGTCGCCAGAATCGTCATGTGCGTCACCATCAGGTGAAACCGATTGTTGAGCTGTCGTTTGCGCTGACTCAACAGTATCTTGGGATAGAACACAGCCGAGAGCAGTGCCAGCGCTCCAAGCAGCGGTATCGGGACACGAACCGAAAGCGGCATCGACAGTACGAACGCCAGCACGACCGTCACAACGAAAAAGGCAATCGACGGGATGAGGATGAACGAGACGTACTGTCCCATCGGCATCTGCATCTTCCGATAGGACGCTACGAGCGACTGAACGTTCTCCGAGATGGTCAAATCGAGCGTCGCGTTCGACCTGTTCGTAGCCATCAGTTCTCTCGCACGATATCGAATGGAAGTCCTTCGATGCCGTCGCGCTGGAAGTCAGTGATGACGTCGTTGACCTCGTGATAGCCCGTGATACCCTCCTGGATGGCACGCTCGATGACCTTCGCCCGGAAGTCGAGGTCGTCGTAGATGTCACGTGTGTCCTCGTAGCCCAGCAGCGTCGCAATCTGCTCTTCGAGCACGTAGGAGTTGTTCCGTCCCTGGAAGACGATTTCGTCCTCGACGGGGTCCCAGTAAAAGGCTTGCCGGGTGACGACGCCGTCCATCTCCTTGGAGTAGCCCTCGATTTCCTGGACGCTGGTCACCCGGCGGAGCACGTCGTTGCCCTGTTTGACACGGTTCTGGAACAGCGCCACGTCGGCGTTGTCCATGAACGTCTCGGGGATGTTGATTGGGTCACCCGTGAAACGCTGAATCATCGAGACGATGTCGCTGGCGTGGAAGGTCAACATTACGGGATGACCAGTCTGTGCTGCCTGGAACGCCATTCGTCCCTCCTCGCCACGGACCTCACCCACGATGATGTAGTCGGGGCGGGAACGCAGTGCGGCCGCGACGAGGTCAAACATGTCTATCGAGGTGTCCTCGTCGTCGCCTTCCCGAGTCAACAGCTGTTGCCACGTGTTGTGCGGTGGCAGGACCTCAGCGGTATCTTCCGCGGTGTAAATCTTCGAGTCCCGCGGGATGAACGACATGATGGAGTTCAGCGTCGTCGTCTTCCCCGACGCCGTCTCCCCGACAACGAAGACTGTCTGTTCGTTCTCGAGACAGAGCCAGAGGTACGCCGCGAGTTCGGGACTGAGCGTCTGCCAGGCGGTAATCTGGAACACCGACAGCGGAATCTCGTCGCCCTGACGGATGGTCAGCGAGGGGCCCTTGAGGCTCACGTCGTCGGAGTAGATGAGATTCAGACGCGAGCCGTCGGGGAGCGTCGAGTCGACGATGGGGTCGGAGTCGCTGACGGGGTCGCCCATCCGCTCACCCATGTTCTTGAGCCACTGGTCGAAGTGGGCGGGACTATCCCACTCAACGGTGGTCTCGAGCATGCTGTACACCCCGTGGTCGACGTGGCATTCCGTCGGGCCGATAACGTGGATGTCCTCGTTCGCCGGGTCGCGCATCACCGGCTCGAGCGGCCCGAGGCCGACGATGTCGCGGTTGAGCCGGTAACGGATGTTCTCGTAGGTCTGTTCTGTCACCTCGACCTTGCCGACCTCGGTCAGGCTCGACAGCCGCGAGAGGACGCCCCCGGCCGCGTCGGCGCTTTTGATTTTCGTCGTCTCCTCCAACAGCTCCTCGATGCGGTCGTCGTACTCGGCCTCGTCCGTCGGGGCAGGTTTGGTGACGCTGCGTTCGAGCAGGCGGTCACGAACCTGGTTGAACAGTCCGCGCTCGTCCTGCGAGAGGTCGGGTTCGATGGCGTAGTACTTCGTATCCTGTCCCACGTCGCCGTAGATGTGGGCGTAAATCGGGCCGCCGACGGGGTAGATGACGTTCGGTCGGTGACTCTCGTACTCGTCGTCGGCCTCCTCGATGAACAGCGGAAACTCGCCCGTAATCTGTTTGAACTTCTGGAGATGTTCGCGCAGGTGTGGTCTGCGGGCTGCGTGTTGTCTGAGTTCGTCCGACGGGCTGGGTCGACCGTGGTCTGTCATAGTTTGGATTATGCGACGCTGCGACTTTCGATGACGATGCCTGTCCCGGAGCGCACCGAGTAGCCGATGGTGTCTCCGACCTGTTCACCCATGCCGGCGAAGCGCAGGACGCTAATCTGACGGCGGACGTCGTTGCCGACCTCGACCATCTCCAGTTCGAGGAACACGTCGGCGATGGAGCGAAACGGCCCCAGAGCCTCCTCGTCCAGCGTCGTCGGGTCGACGGTCAGGACGATGACTTTCCCGTCCGAAATGACGTTCCGGAAGAAGGAGATAATCTCCAGGGCGGCCTGACGCTCCTCGTTTTGTCGGACCAGTGCCTCGAACGTGGGGTCGTTCCGGAGGATGGCGTCGAACGTGTCGATGATGACCACGTCCGACTCCCACATCACCTCGGCCTCCATCAGCCGTTTCAGGAGGTCCATCCGGTCGTCGTCACCCCCGGGGTCGGTAAACGAGCTCTTGGACTCGCCGATGTCTGCGTGGAGGAACAGGATGTTCTCGTCGAGCAGGTGGTTCACCATGCCGTAATCGAGCGAGTGCATCTGCTCGAGGAAGCTCCCGACGGTCAGCTCCGTCGAGAGCAGAGTCACGGAGTGGCCCTCTTCACAGAGCCCGTAGGAAAAGCGCTGGCTCATAGCGGACTTACCCGCCCCGTAATCGCCCTCAATGAGGACGATACTCCCCGGCGGAAAGCCGCCACCGAGTTCCTTGTCCAAACGGTCGCGCTCTTTCAGGCCAATAGAGTACAGTTCGTTCCGTGCAATGCTCATGATTCGTCCTCCACTCTGAACTGGATGGTCTCTTCGTCCCCGTTAACGATGACGAGCACGCGGTGGTCACCGGGGTCGAGGTCCTTGTCGATGGTCAGTTCGACGACCTCGTTTCTGTCCCACGTATCCTCGTTTCCGTCGCTCAGGACGGTGACTGTAAGCTCGTCGCTCGACGTAAAATCGCCGTTAACCAGCACGTCGACCTGCCGTTCGACCGGGTCGAGGCTTTGCGAGCCGGTGTTCTTTACGTACAGCGTTATCTGTCCGGGCCCATCCTCACCTCCGTCGTCGTAGATGTTGTCGCTCCCGCTGTCGCTGATGATGTCGATGCTGGTCCGGACGTTGTCGCTCACCTGTAACCCCTGGTCGTCGATCGCCTGTGCGAGGTCGTCGACGCTGGTCGTGAACACGCCGGCCACGCCGACCGCTATGACCATGCTGGCGATGAACAGGATGAGATGTGAGACGGAGACGCTCGCCATGCTTAGAATCCCCCCTCCGTGAAGGTCACCGTTCGCTCGATACCGTGTGGGTCCTCGAACGTGACTGTAACCGTCACGGTCGTATCTAGCATGTTCACTGGCTCGCCGTCACCGTCACGGAACTCGCCGATGTGATAGCGTGCCTCTCCCTCGGGATCGAGTTCGACGGGGTCGTGCGTTCTCGTCTCTCCGATATCGAAGCGTCCATCCCTGATTACCGTCGCCTCACTGTGGTCTGGTGCGAGCGTGATGTTCACCTCCGAGAGGCTCTCGTCGTCCGCGTAGTGGAGGCGGTCGGGGTCTTCGTCCGCCTCTTCGACCTCGTCGATGCTCACACTTACCAGGCTCACGGTATCGCTGTACGTGCTTTCGAGGTCGAATGCGATGGTCGATTCGTTCCCGTCTCCGGTCCTATCGAGTGTCTGTGAATTACCGTTCTCGATGTCCGACACCTCGACCCCTGCTGTCCGGGAGACGCCGGTCTCGGTGACGACTTTCACCCGCTCGGGCTCGGCAGACTCGTTCTCGATGCGTACTTGCTCGTGCGGTTTCCAGATCTCCGTCTCCCGGTCGTCGACGGTCAAGATTCCGAACGCCGATAGGGCCCGGAACTCGCCGTCGACCAGGAGATTCGTGTTACTCACCCCGAGTTCAGTGGAACCCTCGTTGTCTACCCGGACCGTGAGATTCTGCTCCGTTTCGTGATAGACGGCATCGACAGCGATGTCCGTCTCCGAAATCGCGGTCTGTGTGGAGAGTTCGTCCACGTACGCGTCCGAAAGCTCGTTGGTCGTGTTTGCAGCGACCGTGTATGCCGTGCCGAGAGCGATGAACGCTCCGAAGAAGATGACTAGGAGGCTTCCGCTGGTACTAATACCCATCCTCGTCACCCCTACTCATGCTGTCACCTCGTCCGTCACGGAGACGCCGGAACCGGTCGTCAGCGTGACGCGTTCGGGGGCGTCCTCGACGGTCACGGTAATCGAAACCGCCTCACCCGGCAACCAGAGGTCCGTCTCGCCGTCACCATCGACGGTCGCATCGGTCTCCCAGCCCTGCTCGAAGCTGTTGTCCAGAAGCAGGCTCGACGATTGCAGTGACAGCCCCGTCGCACCCGTGTTGTTTGCTGTCACTGTGACTTCGTTCGCTTCGTCGTCGTAGGTCACCGACGAGAGCTCGATTGCGGTGTTTTTCGCCTCGAGCGTTCGGTCCGTCCGGTCGTCCTGTGCGTTGATAATCTCGTGAAAGGAGTTGTCGGCGGCGGTGTACAGCATTCCGAACGCGATGAACGTACTGAGGAAGATGACCGCCGCGGCCCCGCTAACGCTGAAGCCCACTGGCACCACCTCCTTGGAGCCCGTGCGCTGCGGCCACGCCGTTGCCGTTCAGCTGACCGATGTACTCCAGACTCTGCGTGTGGTGGTCGATTGTCAGAGACCCCTCACCCGCGCCGTCGAAGCCTCGGAGATACGACTGCAGGTCGTCGGCGACCGTATCGTCTATCCAGTCGATGCTCTCGTAGTAGTCGATTGCCTCGGCAGTGCCGCGGATGCCCGCCTCGTCGACGAGGAACTCGAGCCACTCGACGACGATAAGCTCCGCCGCGAACCCTTCCGGAAGCGCCGACAGATACGGCTTTCCGTCACCGGTGCTGGCTGTCTCTTCGGTATCGCTCGATCCAGTTTCTGAATCTGCTTCCCCAGCGGAACCTGCCTCGTCAGTTGCCGTGGCGTCCGTCTTCTGTGTCAGCTCACTCGTTGGTTCCTGTGCTGGCTTGGTTGCTGCCTCGGTTTCAGGTTCCGCTGTTTCTGTTGCCTGTTCGCTTTCTGGCTCCGTCGTCCCCAGTTCTTCCTCAACCGGTTCAGCGGCCGGCTCACCTTCGTCGATAACCTCATCGAACAGTTCATCGTCGGCGAACTCGTCGTCCATCCCTACGCTCTCGTCGAACTCGTCGATTCCTTCGTCGTCGAACTCATCGTCTTCGAACTCCTGGCCGACATCGGCATCGTCGTCTGCCCAGTCTGCTTCCCCGGATTCGTACTCTTCTTTCAGGTCCTCAAAGGAGGAACCACCACTGCTGTCGTCGCTGCTGTCACTGAACTCCTCGCTGCTATCACCTAACTCCGCCTGGGTGTCTGAACCGCTCGTATCGAACTCGTCCTCGCCGAAACCCTCGTCGAAACTGTCCTGGAATGCGTCACCGCTGCTATCGTCCAGACCTCCACCACCAAGAACGTCGTCGGGGTCCGCGTCCATACTCATCTCGTCTTCCTCGCCGATGAGGTCTTCATCGAAAAAGCCCTCTGCATCGGCTTCGGCGACGTCTTCGTCGACATCGTCTTCGTCCACATCCTCGTCCGCGAACAGCCCAAACGAGCCGTCGCCCATCCCCCCGCCCATCCCGGCATCGATGTCGTCGGCGAACGGGTTGACACCGCGAGTGACCATCTCGTAGATATCGAGCAGTTTCCGGACGTTCTCTTCGACCTCGCCGACGCTCTCGGAGATCTGTTCGTTTTCGTTCCGAACCGTGTTCACTGTCGAGGAGAGGCTCCCGACCTCGTTTTCGAGCTCGCTGAGACGGTGTTCCAGTTCGTCGACGTTGCCGCCAGCACCGCTGCCTTCACTACCCATATCGCCGAACTCGTCGTCCCCGAGACCACCGAGGTCGTCGTCATCCAGTCCTCCCAATCCGCCGAGGTCGTCGTCACTACCGTCGCCTTCGTCCATAAGGCCCCCACCGAGGCCCTCATCGTCACCCAACCCGTCACCGCCGCCGCCGATTTCGGCGTCACTGCCAGTGGCTCCACCACCGTCCTCCTCCTCTTCGGACATGATTGATTCGAACATGTTGCGAATACTCATCCCGATGAGGCCTCCCGAAAGCAGGACGAACAGCACCAGCACGGCCGAAGTATCCGGCACAGCAGCCTGTAGTGGTGACGCTAACACGAAGCTACTCATTGTCTCTACGGTTTGCTTTTACACCCTTGAATGTATTGTTTCAGGTATCATTTCCGATAATTGTTATAATTTACAAAGGAATAAGATTTAAATTAAACAAGTATATTTGCAATCAAAGTCTGACGTTAATTTCCTCCGAAGCTTTGCGGTATGAGGTATCAATCTATCAAAATGTGAAATGTCGTCTGCCGGCCGTCTGACGGGGGCGCAGGTCTCAGTGGTGTTGGCAGAGCGGTTTAGATCGTACGGTTGGTTCGGTTCGCACTCTTGACTACGAAGTCACCGGTTGCAGCTTCGAGACGCACGGAGCGGCCGTGGTCGCCGCCCACATCTTCACCGATAAGTGGAATATTGTGCTCCTTGAGCGTCTCTTTGACACGCTTGACGTTCCGGTCACCAATACCGGAACCACCCTTCGAAAAATCGAGCATATCGCTCCCTCCCGCAATCTTCGCCTTGATAGCCGCTCTGTCGGCACCGGTCGCTTCGAGCTCCTGTATCAGTAGTTCCGTTCCCGCGTCGGCGAACTTGGCGGGTTTCCCGTCTTCCATCTCTTCGGCGACGGGCAGCATAACGTGGACGAGTCCGGCAATCCCAGTTTCCTCGTCGTACAGGCCGACACCGACACACGAGCCGAGGCCACTGGTCGTCAGCGTCGCGTCGCTTGCGGTCACCTCGTACTCGGCGATACCAACCTTGATACGCTCCGGCGTCGAGTCCGTTGACCCTCCTGTCTTACTCCCGTCATAGACTTTCATGCTTAGAACAACTTCTCTACGTCTGCCTCGGTCTGGTCGGCTCGCTCGATGTCGAGGTCCTCCAGCGCAGCCCGAAGCTCTTCCTCATTCGGGAGCGCGTGAATCTCGCTCTCGAACTCGAGCTCTTCAGTCTTCATCTTCGAGTCGATAATGAATGCGTGACGCTGATACTGCCCGAGCTGGGCTGCGAGCGGGTCGATAATGGCCCGACCCATGTCGTGAATCAGCCTGGGTGGGGTGTGATCGACCGGGCGCTGCAGGACGTTTGCCCACCCGTCGACGAACCCGCTCGTCATAATGTTGCCAAGCTCCTCGATTGCAGCCTTGTGCTGATCCGTCAGCTCGTCGCTGTTCATCTCTACCGGCATCAGCCCCTCGGCTACGGTTATCGCCGACTGCTCGTCGAAGAGAACAAGCAAGAACCCGCTCGGCGTGCCCGTGAACTCGACCGCAGTACCGACGTGCATCTCTTCGCTGAACTGCTTTGGTACGTCTTCGATAGGTGCGAATGATATCTGTGAGACCTCCGCCTCGGTCTGGATACCTGACATCATCTCGACGTTATTGGCGGCCTTCTGAGCTCCATCTTGGGTCATTTGGTTGAAGGCGGCGAGCTTTTCGACTGGAATATCGTTTGCATCACCGTCTCCGTGCTCGGCCATGAGCTCCGTAAGCGGTGTGTATTCTGGGAGCATGTAGATGTAGAAACTCACATCTTCACCCTCCCACTCTATCTCGCTCCTGAAGACGAACACCTGGTCGCGCTCGCTCGTTTCCGGCCCGTCCGGGAGAATATCCTTTCCGTCCCGTTTGATGTACGTTGGTGGCGTGTGTTCGATGGACGTCCCCAGATGCTCGGCCCAGCCATCGATGAACCCACTCATCATGATGTTGCCAATTTCCTCGACGCTGCTCCGAGCCATCGATTCGTCGGCCGTCCCGTCCGGGAGGAGCGCCTCGACGATCTGTGTACTCTGCTGGCGCTCGAAAATGAGTACTGTTTCCCCGTCAAGCGCACCGTCGAACCCGAACTGAACCCCGACGAACTCCTCGTCGTTGCCGAGTTCTTCCCCGATATCCCCGCGTTCGACGAGCGAGATTCGCGTCACCTCGACGCTGGCCTCGATGCCCGTCATCTGGGTCATCGCCCGTGTTGCTTCCTCTGCTCCCTCGTGTGCGAGTTGGTTGAACGTACCGAGCGACTTGACGTCGATCTTCATTCTACGATGGCACGACGTTCTGAATGGCTTCTATCACGCTCGGTTTCTGGAATGGTTTCGTGATGTAGCCGTCTGCACCTGCCTTGACTGCCTCTTTCATCTTCTCTTCCTGGCCCACGCTCGTACACATGATGACGTTCGAGTCGGGAAAGTTGGTTTTGATTTCGTTGGTCGCCTCAATGCCGTCCCGGATGGGCATGACGATATCCATCATCACGAGGTCCGGTTTTCTCTCTTTGAAAACCTCAACCGCCTCAACGCCGTTTTCGACCTCCCCGACAATGTCGTGTTCCTGCTCGAGTATCTCCCGGAGGAGGTTTCGCATGAACTCGGAGTCATCGGCTATGAGCACTTCTGCCATGTCTTTCACCAGAAGGTACTGCTATTAGCTAAATAAAAGCTTCCCGTTGATTATCGACGTTGATATCTCCTCTGTGTCAGAAATCCCATCCGGTTCTCAGAACTGCACGCCGTCATCGATTTCCTCCAGCAACTCGCCAATCGAATCGTCGGGCCCGAGATCGGAGGATTTGACGAGTTCGTGGATGCTCTGGGGCGGGTATCGAACCGGCACGTTCGACTCCATCAGGAGAATTCCGAGAACCTCCTCGACAGGGGTGTTGTTGTCGACCTGCTGGGCGTACCAGAGGATGAGGCTCTCGAAAATGGTAACCACGTCGTTCGAGGCCATCCGTCGCTGGCTCACCGTCCCCTCGAACGTCGCGGTCACGTCGAAGGCGTACGTGGAGCTGTTCGCCTCGAAGTCCTGCTTGAGCCACTGATGAACCTGCTCCTGGGTGAGGGTTGTGTGCTGTCCGCCCTGCTGTTGCTGGTGGTGCTGTGGTTGTCGAGAAGCAGGCTGTTGCTGGTCCTGTGGCCGTGACTGCTGCGTGAAATCCGCTGGGGTATCGTCCCGTGGCGACTCGGGCGTCTTCCCGCCGGATTGAGAAGCAGATTTGGACTGGTCGCGTTGCTCTGGACCGACGTTCGGCGGTCCGTCCGGGGAGACGACGAAGCGTCCTTCCTCGAGCTCTTCGACGTGCTCGCTCTCGCTGATGTCGAGCTCTTCGGGTGCGAGGATTCGGCCCTGGTCTGCTGGGCCTTCCTCTCTGTCTTCCAGGTCCTCCACGTCGTCAGGCGGCCTATCGGCCATGGTCTATACTCTATCTCGAACGAGTAAAAGTATATCTCCACGTCAGACTTCTGGCTGACATTACGGAGACGCTGCTCTCTACTGGGGCTTGTCGTGACCAAAAAAGCGGTCACAGCCCAGTGGATTGGTTCGCCTGTCCGCGTGGACAGGGAGGCTACACGTTGATGATGTTGTCGGCGTCTTCACCAGCCAGTGAGTCGGGCACCTGGACGAACGTCACTGTCTGTGCACCGACTTCAGTCGTGATGGTGATTTCAGCCGTATCACCTTCGTCTAGTCCGGGTGGGAGTCCACCCTGACCTGCATCCGCATCATCGGTCGTCTCTCCGCTCTCTCCGTACACAGGGTACTCCGTCTCTTCCAGCGTATCGTCGAGTGGGATGACGAGTTCGTAGCGGTCGGCGTTGTCGGTCATCACGACATCACTCTCGTCCTCGGCCGTAATTGGGTCGACAAGATACTCCGCCTGGTCCTCGACCTCTTCGGCAGTCAGCCCGATATCGTCCGGGTTGGCATCACCGCCTGCCTGCCTCTCACCCGACTCGTTCCCAACGACGATGTTGGCGAACTGGGAGTCGCTCACGTACTGCATCGTGAGCTCGGCAAGATTCACGTCGTCGGAGCCAGCAGCCGGCTGAACACCGATACGCAGCGTGTTCACCGTATCCGTGTCACTGACGTTACCCGTCGTCGTGATGACGTTCAGGTTGTCCGCGACCTGTGAGGTGCTCTCTGTACCGGTGTCTTCGGCCTGGGTTTGCAGGAAGCCGGCGGTGTTGATGAGCACACCGGCGGCAATCGCTGCAACCAGCACCATCGCGATGAACACGATGAGGGTACCGATACCGACCTGTGCACGTGCACTGGTCGAATCGGATTTGCGTTCGTTGTCAGTTCGTTTATGATTCATGTGTTAGTCACCTCAGAGGTTGACTGTGGAGCCAGCGTCGTCACCGGCCAGCGAGTCTGGCACCTGCATGAACGACACCGTTTGTGCGCCGACTTCGGTGGTGATGGTTATCTCGACGTCAGCACCTTCTTCGAGTGGTGCAAGTCCACCCTGTTCGGCATTCTCGGAGTCAACTGTTTCGCTGAAGTCTTCATCTCCGCTGTCTGCTTCGTACACAGGATAGTCGACTTCTTCGAGATTGTCAGCGAGCGGGACGACAAGTTCGTAGCGGTCGGCGTTGTCCGTCATCACCACGTCGGATTCGTCTTCAGCCGTTATTGGGTCGATAAGGAACCGTTCCGTTTCGTCGTCGGTATCCAGTCCAATCT